>Ga0213865_10000647_pt1 | contig 23472 bp, 21 predicted proteins | sample PICome_6_FD_160100 | JGI IMG/M metagenome (GOLD analysis project Ga0213865, IMG submission 160100) | Coastal seawater microbial communities near Pivers Island, North Carolina, United States - PICO282 | ecosystem: Environmental > Aquatic > Marine > Coastal | place: USA: North Carolina...
CGAACTCCGTCGCCATGCGATGATGTGGATAGAAACACAAGTCGTTCGTTTTCCAAAGCCTCACCTCGGCCGAAACATAGGTCTCAGCGTTTCATGGGCAGAGACCACTCGTTAAGAAGGGCACCGTTGTGGAGGTCAATGTGCAAGCCATTAGCGAAGCGGAAGTTAACCGCCTAGAAGACTTGCGAGAGCAAGTGAATCAAGCCCTCCATTCAAAGATTGAAACTGAGCTACAAAAAGGGGCAGGAGAGGTTGCTGAACTTGCTGGAGAGATGCTCCTATCCGGAGGAAAAAGACTGCGTCCTCTGCTAGCAATTATTGCTTATGAGGTTGCAGGTGGTAAGAACATCGACGAAATCATGAATCTGGCATTATCGTTCGAATTCATTCACACAGCGACCCTTGTCCATGATGACATCAATGATGCCGCAAAGCAAAGACGAGGAATAACGACATTGCATGAACGAGCGGGTCAGGCGAAGGCCATCATTGCCGGAGATTGGTTGTTTGTCCATGGCTTTGGACTTGGTGGACTGTACACTAAATCAATCATCGATCTAGTAACAGACTGTTGTGCAAATATTGCAATTTCTGAGTTTATGCAACTCGATCATGTGCTCAACCTTTCAACTTCTCCAGAAGATTACTTGCAGATTGTCCGTGGCAAAACCGCAGGTCCGTTTGCTGCTGGTTGTGAAGCTGCTGCTCTTGTGGCAGGGTCAAGTCAAGAAGATGCAGAAGCACTAGGGCGATTTGGAATGGAACTTGGAATCGCCTTCCAACTCATGGACGACATTCTCGATCTGCAAGGTGACGAACGAATGGGCAAACCCCGAGGCGCAGATGTCATCGAAGGGAAAATGACTCTTCCGTTGATTCACGCTTTAACGCTGCTGCACGGCGAAAAAAGAAAGAAACTCTCTCACATTCTTCAACAATTTACTGATAAGAACTGGGATGAATTGATGGGTTTGCTCGAAACCTCTGACTCGCTGGGTTATTCACAACTACTCGTTAGAACACATCTTGAACGAGCAAAACTTGAACTGCAAAGATTCCCAGATTCTCTATCTAAATCACTCCTCATGAGAATCGTTGAACATGTCCACGAACGGCACATGTGAGGTCGATTGAATGGACGTTGAACATCGTGAAGTCATCATTGTTGGCGCTGGGCCAGCAGGAACCACATGTGGTCAACGTCTAGCAGAGGAAGACATTGATGTTTTGATTTTGGAACGTAGAGAAATCATTGGAAATCCTGCTCAATGTGGCGAGTGCATTCCAAACTGGGGGGAAGTCATTGGAACATTCTCTGGGCTGGAAGATCATCAATGGCTCAAAGATTCATTTGACTTTCCAGATCGGATTCAACTTCATCGCCTGGACCACATGAGGGTTTTTCTTCCAAGCGGAAAGGCTTACCATTTTGACCTTGATGCCTTTGCAGGCCATCGATTACAATTTGATGGGTATCTTGCTGAGAAGGCAGTCTCTGCTGGCGTAGAGATTCGAATGTCAGAACCTGTACTGAACATAAAGAGAAGGAGCAAATCCAACTCGCTCCTTGTCGTTACTGAAAATGGCCGCTACACCTGCGACCTTCTTATAGACGGAAGTGGTTCTCTCGCTCACGTATCTCGCCTATTGCATGGCAAGGACAAAGCATACCGTCCTGATGATCAAGTCCCTACTGCCTACGCACAAGTGCGCGGAAAGGTACCTGAAACGTTCGATGTGTTTCTCGGAAGTGTGGCGCCAAAAGGCTATGCCTGGATTATTCCAAAAGGACCAGATACTGCAAATGTAGGATTAGGTGTGCGTGCAGGTGCTCTCAAAGGTTCAATTAAAGAGCACTTGAAGAAATTCTGCGATGATCTTAACCTCGAAATCCTCTCCTATGGAGGAGGTTGGATTCCAATGGGAGGGCCTGTTAAGACGATGGTCGATCAGAATGTAATCGCCATTGGAGATGCTGCTGGCTTGGTGATGCCTTCGAATGGGGGCGGAATTTCTCAGGCAATGATTTCGGGTTGCTTCGCTGCTGAAGCTTATCTTGATTTAAAGAGACATGAAAAGCCTCTCACATCCTATCAGGACAGAATTCAAGCGTGCTTCGGACGTGCTTTGAAAAACTCATTACGTTCGAAAAATATGGGTTACTTGATGTTTCAAAATGATTTCATCACAGAAGTCTTGTTGCGTATACTAGGACCAATTGGCGGCATCAAGCGGGCAATGGAATGCGACAAACCTCTATGGGTCATTTAATTCCATCATTTTCATTTCAACCATCGGTGTGTTCAAGTCTTATCAGCATCTGCAAAGGTCATGGCGAACCTACGTAGCGATGAAGAGGCTGTCAGCCCTGTCATCGCAACTGTTCTTCTTCTCGCTATAACTGTCATGCTGTCCGGGATGGTTTTCGTCCTCATGCAAGGAGCCCTTGAAACTGGTGAAAAAGCGCCACCACAGATGACTGTCAGTGTACGTGCTCTTGATAATGGATATCATGTCATCCGTATTACAACACTCGATCAAACGCTTGACCCTAGTCGAATCTCATTCAGTTTGGCAGAGCAAAACAATGCCAATGGAACTGAATTCCTCGGATTTGTTGATGATTCTGATGTATATTCTGTCATTGGATCAAACATCTCATTCCACGATCGTGATGCAAGTTATTCAATTTCAGCAGGTGATTATTTCGTTGTGAATTCAAGGGAAATTGGCGCAGATGTAGGTGACTGGGGTTTTACTCTTCTTGACCAGCAACTACAGTATGTGCTGGTTCGTATAGATTTACCACCAATGCAAGCCTAATCAATCGTCTTGGTCATTGAGTGTTCTGATGAAATTCAGTTGAGCGTTCTTCATTTTCAATGCTTCTTCAAGCGTTTTGAATACCTCGTTACAATCCGTTGATGCTAGCGCTTGTTGTCGATCTGCATCATCATCGAGTACGGCATGTGCAACTTGCCAGATTGAAGCAGAATCATATGGCAGGAACTCTTCTTCAAGAAGTAAAAGCATGTCTTCCAGACCTAGATCATCGTTTCGGAGTATAGCATTGACATCAACAATATGCTGGGCCCATGAATGAAGGAAACTCGACCAATCTTCGGCACTAATTTCACCCTCGATTTCATCAACGATACGAACATTTGCTTGAAGGTATAGTTTACCATTGGGCGCAGTTTCATGGTATTGTTCGACAAGTTCATCGACAGTTGGGAAAATATCTCCAAATGGCATCGAAGGGAGAGCGGCTTGCTCGACATCAATGATCTCAAATCGAGAAGTACCATTTGCTGTAAAAAGAAGATTCGTGCCTTGTTCTTCGACATTTTTCAAATCACAAAGCACACCGTACCTTCCTGGCTGACTCCAACCATCAACATACGAGCCATCAGTTGCTTGTGAGATGTAGCCAAACGGTTTTTCATCCAATACGCAATCATCGAGCATTTGTTTGTATCTTGGCTCGAATACTCGTAATGGCTCTTCCACAGTTGGGAAGATTCCGACTGGTAAAACGAACAACGGTATCTTCATCGTCTGCGCCATAAACGTAGTCCACTCTAGGAGTTATTGAAGGATTGTACATCAACCACCAATAAAAGACATCTCGATTCGTTCTGTATGCGTCTTTTCAGTACGAGTTTCTGAATAACGATCTTTTCTTTGACTCCATATTGAAGATATTGCATTTGAGATCTCATTTTTACTAGCATCCATTCGGAGTATAGATCGTATGTCGTGCCCTTTTGAGGCGAAAAGACAAGTGAATATGCTCCCATTTGCCGAAAGTCTTGCCCGTGAACAATCGCCACAAAACGGTTTGGAAATTGATTCAATAAAACCAACAATATATCCCAACTTTGTGCTGTAGGTTCTTGCAACATCACTGGGATGATTTGGTTTATTTTGTTGAATCGGGCCAAACTCTCCTTCGATTTGAGCCCGCATTTCTTCTCCAGAGACAACATGTTCCAGATTCCAAGAATTTGTCCCCCCAACATCCATGTATTCAATAAATCGAATGGGGACGTTTCTTGGACCCATTTCTTGAATTAGAGGTATGATTTGATTTTCATTAACACCTTTCTGCACAACAGTATTTACCTTAACAGGAATATCCAGAGCGAGTGTTTTATCGATGGATTCTATGATCGTATCAGGAGTTGATTTTGTATCCCCCATCGATTGGTAAATTCCAACATCTATGGCATCTAGTGAGACTGTAATCCTTGAAAGCCCAGCTTGTTTGAGTTGTTCAATAGAATCAGAAAGAAGATGGGCATTTGTTGTTAAGGCTATGTCGAGTTCTGGAGAAAGTGCTCTTAGATTCCCGATAAGAATATGCAAATCTTTGCGAATTAATGGTTCACCTCCAGTAAGACGGACCTTTCTCAGGCCAGTAGGAAGAAGAGATTCTACGACGAAAACAATCTCCTCGAAGGTAAGGATGTCTGATTTAGGAAGATACATGTGGTTTTTGTCAAAATGTTCACGAGGCATGCAATATCGGCACCTCATGTTGCAACGATCGGTTACAGAAATCCTCAAATCGAGCAATGGACGCTTGAAAACATCCTTGAGGACCATGCCCTATCCTAGTGCCGTTGTATTGTGAATGTTTGCAAGCCTTCATCTGATAACAGATGTTGGAACATACATGGCAAAGGGTTGGACGAAGCGGTGGAGTCACCGTGGGAAAGGACACCGCCCAAGTCATATTGAAGCCCTTGATGTCAAAGAGGACACTACTGTTTTGAACGAAGAGTGGGTTCTTCCTCCTTCGAAAAGCCACCTCATCAGAATGATGTATTTGTGCGCATTAAGCGAATCAGAACACGTCTTGACAGGAGTTTCTTCTCTCGGAGATGATCCTGAAAGCATGGCTCGCTGCCTTGAACAACTTGGTGTTAGGATTACTCGAGGAAAGGACAGTTTGAGTATCAAAGGTACTGGATTTACTGGGTTTGTACGTCCACCAAGCGTGTTACATGCGGGTAATTCCGGAACTGCGTTACGCTTTTTGATGGGATTGGCTTCACGAACCGAACACTTGATCATGATTGACGGAGATTCAAGTTTACGAAACAGAGATCATCGTGACATGCTAAAGTCCCTGCAATCACTGGGCGTAGAATGTTCCTATGGCAATGAGCAGGAACGCCTCCCTATACTGCTTAGAGGTCCATGGAGGGACTCTAATCTGAACGTTGATACAACGAAATCATCTCAGCCTTTTTCCAGTTTGTTGCTCGCCACGGAGGGAATCCAAAAACAATGTAACATCGAAATTAGTTCAAACTCAGTTAGCAAAAGACATGCTCAACTTACAATGGATCTGATGAAACAATGCGGAGCTACAGTCGATAAAGTGGAATCAACATTTGCCATTCAGCCCTGGAAATCGAGGCCTCCAAAGCGTTGGGAAGTGCCACCTGATGCATCGATGCTTGCTTTTACTGCTCTTTCTTGCATCCTTTCAAAAAAAGAAATCATGATTGCAAACCTTCCATTGGATAACGATTCAATTGGCCATGAGATTTTACTTGAAAAATTACCACAAATTGGACTTCACATAAACGAAAGTAAACTTATACCATCGGGAGAATATGTTGCTGTCGAAATTGATTTGATCGATGCTAATGATTTGCTCCCTCCTCTTGCGGCGATCCTGGCATTAACGGGAGGTGGCACAATCTCTGGCGCCACGCATGCAATGTACAAAGAAAGTAATCGAATTACAAAAACTGCAGAAATGCTTCAACAATTTGGAATTGAATCTCAAATAAAAGAAGATGGAATTATTATCAAAGGAAACCAGTCTCTTCAGAAACCAACTTCATTCGTTCAAACACATGGCGATCATCGGCTTCAAATGACTGCGATTCTGTTAGCAACAAAAGTTGGAGCAACAATCGAGGGACCGCGTCTTCACAAAGTAGCAGACCCGTTTTTCCTTGAGAGGTTCTCAACCATGCCTTCCGAAGTGCTTGTCAAGGGAGTCCAGAGATAAGCGAAGGGCTGTAGGGCGGCCATGAACACAAGCCCATGGGTTTGGAACATGTCGCATATCATCGAGTAAACGACGCATTTCTGCTATACTCAATTCATCATTTGCTTTTACTGCACCTCTGCAGGCATTAAGAAAAGCGAGATGATCTTTTCTTCGTTCAATTGTTTCAAGCGGCGCTCCGTCCTCGCTAACATCTTGTAAGAGGTCGAATAAGAATGGTTGAATTTCATCTCCATCAAGAAGACGAGGTGCCTGAAGTACATGCCATTCTCCATCTGACTGTTGCTCAAGCGTAAATCCAAGTTCATTCAGTTTATCCATCGAAGCTTCCACACGCGCTTGTTGAGTCAAATTGAATTCAATTACAGTAGGAACTAATCGAGATTGTGGCTGCCAAATTGTCTTGTCGTGACGAAGACGCTCATATCGGATTCGCTCATGCAAGGCGTGTTGATCTATGAGAAGAAGTTCCTCTCCCGCTTGAGCAAGAATGTATGAATCAGCAAATTGTGACAGGGGCTCCATCTTCGGCAAGTCGTTTTCACTCGATTTCAATGGAGATTCCTGAGTAGGTAAGATGCTTCCTCCAAGACCTGCATGACGATGCAATGCCCGTTCTTCTTTTGAAAGGGCTGGAGCTACTGGAAAAGAATCCATACCCGGCAACATTTTTTGTGCTGATGCAGCCATCGATTGTGGGCGTTCTTTTTCGGTACTCTCAATCACATCTTCAGCAACGTCTCCGACAAGGTTGAGTTGCGTCCCTGCTGCAAGCACCCATGCAGGTGGATTAGATACAGGGGATGTATGTTGATGAGTCGCAGCCTCCTTTATTGGCGTTAAGAGTTCTTGTATTGGCTTTTCTATAGAATTATGTGAAAGGCCTTCAAGCCCTTGAAGTTCCCCGCTTGAATCAGGCTGAGTGGGTGAAGAAGCGAGCGTGTAGGCAATGGCTCGTTCGAGACGCTCAAGGACACGCCAAGAATGACGTAAACGGACTTCTCTTTTTGTGGGATGTACGTTGACATCAACCTCAGTGGCGGGAACTTCGAGGTGTAGAACTGTCACAGGATGTCTTCCTTGCATCAAACGGGTCCGATAACCCCTTCGAATCGCTTGGTGGAATGGAGTAGAGGCTACTGGTCTGCCATTAACAAGAATATGAATCTCATCACCTTTCCCTCTTGATATATCTGGAGTACTGATGTAACCTGACCATCGCTCCTCACCAGGAACGCTTGCATCATCAACTGGTTGTTGAAGTGGAAGAAGAGACGATGATTGGCCCCCCAATACGTCATATAAACGATCTTCAATTGATTCTACTTTAGGCAAATGGAGAGTCGAACGACCATCAATAGTACAGCGGAAACCAACGGTTGGATGGGCAATTGCATGAGCAACAACCACTTCTACAATTCGTGCGTGTTCTGTGGCAGGGCGACGTTGAAAACCCAGTCGAACAGGCGTGTTCTCGAAAAGATGCTCCACTGTAACTACTGTTCCCTTAGCCATTCCAAATGGTTCAAGTTCTGCTTTATTGCCGTCTTCCATTTGGATGCTACGGCCGTCTTGTCCATCTGGTCGAGAGGCAACTGTTAGTTTGGACACCATTCCAATACTTGCAAGAGCTTCTCCCCTGAATCCAAGCGTATAGATTTCATTGAGATCTTCGGGAGATTTCATCTTGGATGTTGCGTGGCGATCAAGTGAAAGTGCTAGATCATCTTGATGTATTCCAGACCCATTATCTTCAATTTGAATCTTATCGAAACCTCCTCTTTCAATGATGACATGAATCGAATTCGACCCTGCGTCGAGTGAATTCTCAAGAAGTTCTTTGACGACTTGTGCTGGTCGCTCAACGACTTCTCCAGCAGAAATATGGCCGATTGTTTTCTCATCAAGTTGCTGAATTCTATTTGGTTCGGTCATCCAATTATTCCTCCAGCTGATTTTGTAGGTCCTCTAACAGTTTGTATGCATCGCGAGGAGACATATCATCTAGATTGACATCGAGTAATTTATCCAAAACAAATTGTTGGATTTTAGAAGGACCTGGGGGGGCAGATTCAGTCGATTGCATGGCAGCAGCTGCAAAATATCCCAACAAGGAAGACTGGCCTGCTTCACGTGTCTGAGGAGCTCCGTCCCTTCCCGCCTTTGCACCTTGGGCTTGTTGTTCAAGGAAAGCAAGAAGATCAGAGGCTCTTTCAACTACAGGACGAGGCAAACCTGCAAGTGCTGCGACTTGGATACCATACGATTCATCACATGGGCCGTTTGCAACAGTATGGAGAAAGTGAAGCGTTCCGTCTTTTTGTGCAACCTGGACATGAACATTGGCTAACCCATTAATTTCTGATTCAAGTCCAACAAGTTGGTGATAATGCGTGGCAAAGAGGCTGCGTGCTCCAATTCGATTGCAAACATCTTCCGTCACTGCCCAAGCAAGTGATAAGCCATCAAATGTTGATGTACCTCTACCTATTTCGTCCAATAATAACAAGGATTGAGGTGTTGCTCTACGGAGAATATGAGCGACCTCAATCATTTCCATCATAAACGTTGAACGACCTCTTCTCAAATCATCGCTTGCACCAACTCTAGTAAAGATACGATCAACAAGTCCAATTTTTGCCTTTTCAGCAGGCACAAGACTCCCTGCTTGTGCGAGAATTGACACAAGCGCAACTGTTCTCAAGTAGGTCGATTTACCACCCATATTTGGTCCAGTTATCAAAAGAAATCTTCTCTTCTCATCCATCATAGCATCATTTGGAACAAAACCTTGCTGGGCTTCGAGTACGGGATGTCTTGCCTGTTCAAGGTGCATTTTTTTAGCTGAGACAATCGATGGTTTGACCCATGAGCGTTGGCGCGCAGTTGCTGAAAAGCATTGCAACACATCGATGGCTGCAACACGTGAAGCAATTTGAGCAAGATGGTTCGCATGGCTACGGATATCATCTCTAAGGTCACAAAATAGTCGGTATTCGATTGCTTTTGATTTACTTTCTGCAGTTAGCAATAAATCATCTTGCTCAAGGAGATCATCAGTCACCCATCGGTCTCCATTCGTCATCTGCTGCTTACGTTTCCATTCTTCTGGTACCTTAGAGGAATGAGTCGCAGTGACTTCGATAAACCACCCAATTTGACGGTTGTTCTTCACCTTCAAACTTGGAATACTCAGTTCTTGACGAAGTCTTGTTTCAAGATCTTTAAACCAAGTATGACCAAGTTCTGACGCTGAACGATAGCGATCTAATTCATCATGAATACCCTTTCTAATTAATCCTCCATCTCGAAGGCTCAACGGGACTTCATCAACCAGAGTCCTGTGAATCGTTTCAGCAACATCTGTAAGCGCATCTAAATCTTCTACGAGATGCATGAGTAAATCGTCCTCAGTCTCAAGGCACAACCGTTTGATTGCTGGGAGCCTTTCGATTGCATTAGCCGTTGCTAAGAGATCACGGGCATTCGAACGACGATAATTCAATTGAGTAGACAAACGCTCAATATCAAGCATTCCCTTCAAACAATCTCTCAACAAATCCAATCGTTTCGATGAGCGCATGAGGGAAGTGACTGCAGAATGTCTCGCCTCAATTGCAGATATATTGGAGAGGGGGCGTAGAAGCCATGATTTCAAGCAACGTCGACCCATTGCAGTCCTGCATTTATTCATTGACCAAAGCAAAGAGCCTTCAAATTCACCTGCAAGAGTTTGTGTAATTTCGAGGTTTCGAAGAGTGGTTTGATCAAGTACCATGCCTTCAGAAGTTTCTTGAATATCAACATCGGTAATGGCAATATCGTCGTGGCGGTGAACGGTTGCGAGGTAGTCTGCTGCAAGCGCAGTTGCTTGAAGAGCCAAGGGGGAGTCGTCTAAATCAAGATGGCCAAGATCATTTACAGACAACATTCGCTTTAATTTCTCGAGAGAGCGTTTTGCAGGAGCTGCATGTTGACTGATGATGATTGAATCGAGTAGTGAAATCAAGTGAAGAACTTCGTCTTGCTTTGAATCTGCTAAAGTAAGTACAATTTCACTTGGACTCCATCGCAACACTTCATCATGTATCGAAGCCCATCTCCCATCTCCTTCATGCGTTGTTGCCCATGCTTGACCAGTCGATGCATCAATCATTGCAACTGCAACTGAATCCGATGCAACTGAAAGAGCGCAGAGAAGAGCAGATGAGTCAGAACCAATGAGGGATTCTTCATACAAAGATCCAGGGGTGTATACTCTTGTTACAACCCGCTCAAGCAATTTTGCGCCCTCTCGGAGTTCCTGCTCTTGCTCGGCAACTGTAACCTTATGACCAGCCCGTAACATTGTTCGTAGATTGTCCTCGAGTTGATGCCATGGAAATCCTGCCATAGGAATTGGATTTTCTGCATTTTTATCCCTCGATGTGAGAGCAAGTCCCAAGACTTCGGAACCAATTTCTGCATCATCATGGAACAATTCATAGAAATCGCCCATTCTGAAGAAAAGAACCGTTCCAGGATTCTCTTCTTTGAGTTCATGGAATTGGTCCATCATGCTCCTTTTCGCCAACAACTCACCTCTTCGGACTCTAACCGATTTAGAGGGTAATGCCGAGGCATCATTAAGGTTCGCCGCGAACGTTATCCTAACGTTTCTTTTTCAACAAAGTTCGATCGATGATAGTATACGATTGTGTACCAAGCATCAAAACGCCTGCAAATATGAACAAGAAGTTAAGGAAACCACGACCGGATGACATCGAACCTTCAAGAGTCAAATCCAATGAGAGGCGATCAGGTTCACCTTTCTTGTCGTAGCCATGTATATACAAAGAATCACCGTCTATGAGAACAAATGTCGGTTGAAGCGGAAGAGAGTACTGTAAATTCTTAGTGGACTCTTCACCGGTTTCAACATCCAATCGAAGAAGAGAATCGCTTCCGAGTTTACCGAAGAACCAGAGACGATTCTCACATGGCTCGTATACCATTGCTGTTGTCGAAATAGACTTAATCTCAATTGAATCCTTTGAGATGATGTATACTTCTAGATTTGATGCAGCAGCTGCAAGACCATTCTTCATCGAGGTCAATGAATGAACTTCACTCCCATTGCCCATGAGGGGGGAAATAACCACTTGGGGAGCAACTGAGCCACCCTCCCATGTAATGTGAGCGAATACAATCTTGGAGCCTGGCTGGGCAGGATTGTCGTCATGATAGGTGAAAATCCCTGTCGCAATGTATACATTGTCTTCGAGATATACCACATCATCCCAAATCACTGAAGAATCTGGTGAAGATGAAATTGTAACACCTGACATTCCAAGCCCCCTAACTCCAGATCCACCGTCTTCTGATGTAATCAAAACTCGATTGTTGAGTATTGTATCCGACGTATCTTTAGCAACACCATGGATGCTAAACGAAGATCCCGTTCCATCCTCCAAAATTTGATCAGAAGGCATGCCATTGACAACAGTTGTAATTGTGTTTTGAGCCGCTGAATACGTCAAAATGCCTTCTTCATCTGAGTCAAAGAAGGTAACGTCTCTGATGAGTTCATCATCAAACGGGACAATATCATTCACATTTTGACTCGATAATTGCTGATACATCTTCATCCCAGAACTATTCATAACAATTGCAGAGTGCGCACCGTCCCATTCTGAATTAGCGTGATAATCAATCTCAATGATGTGATGGCCATCATCGAAAGCAAAGTTTTCATCTGAATCAACACCAAGTACCATCCCTTCCAGATTCCGAGTACCCCCTATCAAGAAGCCTCCGATGATTACGAATACCAAAAACAACCCGAGGGCGAGCCATTGATGCTCAGATTCTTCCTCGAGTAACTTCCTCCAGCCACTCGCCATGACACCTCCTAACGATGAACCATTATGTTCCTTGCTCTAAAAAACAACTAGATTTTTGTTAAAATGTGTCCTTGGGAATACATCGGAGGGATGATAAAGGAAACATCAGTCGCATGGATGCTAGGAGTAGATGTTATGGCACGTAAACCCGCATCAATGTACCGCCGACTCAAAGGACCTGCTTACACACGACGCAAGTTTATTGGCGGTGTTCCAAACAACCGTATTCTCTCATTCCACTCTGGAAACCGCCGTGCTGCGGAGACAGGAGGATTCCCTGTTGTTCTCGAATTGAGAGCAGACAACGATTGTCAGATTAGACACACAGCGCTGGAAGCAGCCCGTGTTATCTCAAACTCAACCATCCGTAACCAAGCTGGCGCTCAAGGATACGCTCTTCGGATCCACACATACCCTCACCATGTTCTTCGTGAGAACAAGCAAGCAACTGGTGCTGGTGCAGACCGTGTTTCTCAAGGTATGCGATGTGCGTTCGGTAAGAATGTCGGAACTGCTGCACGTGTTCGCCGCGGACAACGTGTGGTTTCACTTCACGTTAATCCAGAACATTACCTGACCGCTAAGGATGCTTTGCGCAAGGCAGGAATGAAGTTCCCAACACCAACAACCACTCGTGTTGTTCGTGGCGCTGAACACCTCAAGGGTCTTGTTTGAGATACACGCAGGAACTGCCCTTCAAGGGTGGTTTGAATGCGAAGTATGATTGATGATGTGCTCATAGCAAAGGTAGGGTGAGAAGATGCGAGTCGCTGTTTTGAAGGAAGACAATTGTCAGCCAAAGAAATGCAATGACGAATGTTTTCATTACTGCCCTCCGGTTCGAAATGGACAAGAATGCATCGTGATGGATGAGAAAACTGGAAAACCACACATCTCAGAATCGCTCTGCATTGGGTGCGGGATCTGTATCAACAAGTGCCCCCATGATGCACTGATTATCGAACAGTTACCAAGTGAACTTGAAACAGATATGATTCATCGATACAGTCTCAATGGATTCAGATTGTTCCGTTTACCGACTCCGACAAAAGAATCAGTCGTCGGAATACTTGGGCCAAACGGAATGGGTAAATCGACTGCATTCAATGCCCTATCCGGGAGAATGATTCCAAATCTAGGGGATTGGTTGAATAAAGAACCTGAGTGGGAAGAAGTTGTTGAATCATTGCCAAAAGGTGAACTTCGAGATTTCTTCATGGCAGTTCGTGATGGAGGCATCAAAGTAGCCCTCAAGCCGCAAAATGTTGACCGCTTGCCTAAGCGAGTTCAGGGAACTGTTGAAGCATTGCTACGTCGGGTCGATGAACGGGATATGTTCGATGAAATGACTGTTGCATTGGGCATTGATCACCTTCTTGGCCGGAATGTCCAGCAACTCTCTGGTGGAGAATTACAAAGAATGGCAATTTGCGCAACGATTCTGCGAGATGTTGACGTCTATTTCTTCGATGAACCCTCCTCGTATCTCGATATTCATGAACGAATGCGAATCGTGCGAATTATTCAGAAACTATCGGAAACAAAACGTGTCATTGTCATTGAACACGATCTAGCAGTTCTTGACGTTCTTGCTGACCTCGTGCATATCGTGTATGGAAAGAAAGGAGCATTTGGAATTTTTACTCCTGCTCGATCAACACGCACAGCAATCAACGCTTATCTTGACGGCTTTTTAGTCGAGGAAAATGTTCGAATTCGAGACAAACCAATTCGTTTCCTGAAGCACCATGAACGGACTGTTGAAACTGGCAGTGTTGTAGTTCAATGGGGTGATCTAGGCAAAACACTTGGTTCATTCGAATTATCCACGGGAGAAGGATCTGTGCATCGCTCAGAAGTTGTTGGTGTAGTCGGACCAAATGGAACTGGAAAATCGACCATGATCAAAATTTTGGCAGGTGAACATGAATACGATAGCGGTTGGGTTACAGCCGATGCAACCATCTCGTACAAGCCTCAACACATTGATGTCGATATGGACTGCACTGTTCAAATGTGGCTTGATAGCGAACTTGGAATGCGATGGAGGAGCGGTGAATTCAACGTTAACGTGATTCGAGCATTAGGGGTCGATTCTCTTTTGCCAAAACGTGTAAAGAAGCTTTCAGGCGGTGAACGTCAAGCAGTATCAATCGCAGTTTGTTTAGGAAGAGAAGCCGATTTGTATCTTCTTGATGAGCCATCCGCCCACTTAGATGCAAATGCTCGGATGGAAGCTGCAAAAGCGATTCGTCGGACAATGGAAGCTAATGAAAAATCTGCATTTGTCATCGACCACGATGTCTATTTCATTGACATCGTCAGTGATTCGTTATTGGTATTTGAAGGCGAAGGGGGTGTGCATGGCAAAGCGATGGGACCTTATTCATTACGAGATGGAATGAACCGATTCCTCAACGATGTCGATGTTACATTCCGAAGAGACCATGATTCTAAACGTCCACGAATCAATAAATCTGAGAGTCGAAAAGATCGTGAACAAAGAGAAATTGGAGACTATTACTCATTCAATGTCAAATAGACATAGAAATGAAGAGAGTCTAAAGGGAACGACTACGAGCGGTGAATATGCCAGTCGGTACTCCTCCTAAAGGCGGACCACTGGGAAGAAGTCGTTCTCGACTATCCGCTTCGGGACTTACAACATATCTTCGTTGCACTCGCCAATGGTATCTGACCAGAAAAGTTGGGATTTCATCTCCAAAAACAATTGGGCAAGTTCTTGGAATTGTCATTGAAGATGCTTTTTGTAACATCATGATGAATCGTCCTGGTCCCATGGAATCAATTGAAGAATTGAGAGAATGGGCCCATGAATTGGCTAACGAGCAAGCACAACGTGCATGGGAGATTGGACTTGAAACATGGGAAAACTCACTCTGGAAACGGACTGATTCAGATTGGTCAACGGTGGAAGTTCAAGACTTCAAGAATAAACTCTACAATGGATTGGAACTCTTCTTTGAAGAAATACAACGTTGCTATGATGAAAATGGAGGGCCATATCTTGAACAATTTCGGACAGGAGTTGAGCCGTATGACATTCCGACTCCAAAAATTGGGGCTGAACCACACTTCCCTGTTCCAGAGAAAGTACGATCTCTGAATGCTCGAGATTGGAGTGAACAACATCCCTTCGTCTGGATGGAGGCTGAAAGTCCAGTTCAATGGAATGAAGCATGGGAAATTGCAAGGCCTTGGTTCAAAGATCCGAGAGTGCATCAACCACAAAGAATGTTTCACCCAGAGGGGTGGGCTGCAGGAGAGCTAGATCTTGTCCTTCGATGGGATGGAAACATACGTTTGGTTGATATAAAATCAGGCCACTCTGGGGGTAAATTCTCTGAAAGTCTCCAGCACCAACTCAGGTTCTATGCTTGGCTATGGGAGCGAACTCATGACCAAATGTCTGTCAAAAATATGGAGGGTTGGTACCTCTCCTCCAAGGAAAGAATTCATTATAATGCGCCGAGTAAAGAAGAACTCACTTCGATGGATGAAGAATTTTTCTCCATCAATAACATCATGAGAACGATGGGCGAAGGTGCTTCAATTCTCCCCGCTGTTGCAGAATCAGAAAGCCCTGACACAACCCATGCATGTGATGGTGCATCCGCAGGTTGTGGTTGGTGTTCATTGACTCAATCGAATATGGAAAGTGCTGGGCCAATGGATGAAACATTAAGAACCAAGATGATTGAAGGAAACTCAATCTCACCTCCATGCGTTCCTTTAGGTGAAATACCATCTCGAGTCAGCGTCTCTGGAAACCTAATTGCTCAATGGGGCCCTTTGCCGAACCATTTCAATGAACCCGTTCTAGGAGCCATGCTTCAAGCAGGTGAGGCAACAATCGCTATCGAGGAGGCAGAACCTGGAGCCTTTTTGCACCTCCATGACTCTCAACAGACCAATGTCATCATCGAAAATGCACTGCCTGGTGTGTGGAGAGATCAACCTCGATTGTATGTTGATCAACATTCGAATATTCGTGCACGCAATGAAGATGAGCCAAAAGGAACCCGTATCGGTCTGCTTCGAACACGAGCAAATGTCGAAGGTGTTGTTGTAGCAATACGTCAGCAAAACGGTGTGCGTCTGGATGGGAAACCGTGGTCAATGCTCAGTTTCCATCTGTGGGATGGCGAACATATTGTCGAAGTAGTAGCATTTGGTTCTGCAATAAGTGAACGACTGCGCTCCATGCGCCCTGGAGATCGAATTCGACTTATCGGTGCAGAATTAGGATGGAGAGCTGGTTTAATCCAGCTTAGAATCGATGTTCGTAAAACAAGAATTGAACATCAAACTCCTGCGTTCACGACCAAGAGTATTTGAGGGGTGGATTTTACCACTCCGTATGCCTGTTCATTTACCAAACTCTGAATTGGATTCTGTAGGGAATTACAACAGGCTATCTGCAAGTCAAGTAAACGCTTGGAAAGCCTGCCCTCGCCTATGGTTTTATGAAAAAGTCCGCCGATTGGTCATGCCCCAAATCCCAATTTTATTCGTTGGCAGGGCTGTTGAAGAAGCGATTTGTCAAACTCTCAAAGAATCTCCTTGCTTAGTGATGGCATCTGCCCCTTCAGATGTGTATGCTCCAACTCCCCTCGATGAAGAAGGTCGTCCAAATCGAGAACATGATGGTCCTTGGCCTGCGGAACAACTACTTCTACTTCCAGAAAAATACTGGCCTCAAAGCAAAAATGATTTGCTTGATTGGGCGACTAAAAGAGTGGAAACTCATCTTACGGTATCCCTTGAAGATATGAAAAAAGAGTGGGAAAAGCATGATAGAAAAACTGGTCAATGGGAAGATGTCGATGTAGAACGTTGTCATATGATGGCAAAAAATGGCATCCAGATGCACATCGATGAGGTTGAAAAATGCCTCACAACCATCACTGAACCAGTGCTTGAATCATGGAGAAATGGAGATCGTCCGAAATGGCCAGCTCCAGATGGCCGTGGTTTTGAACTTGACCAACACCCACTGTCTCAGGATGGAACAGTAACGTGGCTTGAGGCCTGGGAGATCTCACGTCCTTGGTTTGTTGACCCAGATGCAAAGCCCTTCATGATGAATTCAGTTCATCCAGAACATTGGTTCCAAGGAGAATATGATTTGGTGTATTCTTGGGATGGAAAGGTACGTATTATCGACATCAAGGCATCCCTTGGAAATAATGACCGTTCTGGAGATTATGTCGAACAGTTACGCATGTATGCTTTTTTGTGGTGGCATACACATGAAAAGCAGCAAGAAGTCGAAGGATTAGAAATTTGGTACCTTGCAGCAAATAGTCAAAAGATGGTCAAAAAACCAACCCTCGATGAAATGGAAACGATGGGGGTCGAATTGAAAGGACTCTGGACTCAATTGAGAGAGGTGACTCCTGATATTGAACAATGCCCTCCGAAACCAGCACCAATGCGCTCATTTGAGCCAGGAGGCATACCCTCAGATCAACCCTCTAAACAAACACGTTGTGAACGTTGTGATTGGTCTCGAATATGTCCTAACGGCACAGGACATGATGAGCATCCACATGGAGGGACCTATCAGTTGCCTGGTTCATACTCTGAAATTGAAGGTGACCCAATCAATGAACTTGAAGATAGACAGGACATCACTGGTCATATCCATACCCTCATTCATTCCCAATCTGATAGAGCGCCTCGTATAACAATCAGTCAAGCAAATAATGCCTTTGCTGATGTCCAAGTCAAGGCCATGACTCATTCAGATGGGACACCAACTGTTCCTGAGGGATTGGAAAAAGGAGATTTAGTACGGGTTGAGAATGCCTTCTTTCAACTCAATTACAAAGGTGCGATCGTATTGAAGGTTGATCCATTCTCAAAAATAGTCAAAATCGATCAAAATGAAGAAATTACAATGAGTCTCCTCAAGCCTCGAGCACGCTGGAATATTATGGGAACAGTTGTCTATAGAACAGAAAAAAGAGGGACATCTGCTAGAGGAGAATGGTGCCGAAAAGGTTTGATGATTTTGGACAACACTGGGGCGATTAAAGTTGAAGGTTGGCAAGCAGATTGGGGACCTCAATATGACATGCTTGAGTTAGGCGATACCGTGATCATCACCAATGTTGGCATGAATGGATGGGCTGCGTTGACGACGGGAGAAATCTATCGGGCATCTAGACTCCATATTGTGTCTGAAGATTAACCACCAGAAGAGACTGTAGTGACCAAAAGCCGAACATCAGAGTTAAGTAAAGTGCTGTGTGGCAGGATTTTATCTTCATAGCTTACAATCACTGTGGAAGGGAGGATACTTGCTTCTATCAAAGCTTGTCGAACTGTACTGTTTCCTTGTACTTCAATTGTGCAATTATGATCTCGCCCGTGGAATGTAATCTCCATGATGATAACTGAGAAGCATCATGCTTATGACGGTGGCGCACAGGCAAGAAACAGGCCGAGATCGCATAGCCCGGTATTGCGGTGGATTCGAAATCCACTGTCCCATGGACGCGGGGGTTCAAATCCCTCTCTCGGCGCCATCAGATGTAGAAAGCATCAGGTTCTTCGGTCAATTCCCCAATATGATCAATTGAATTTTTAGGAGCAATTTCGAGTAATTTCTGTATCACACCAGAAGTTACGTCCTCGGGTAAAACAAGATTGAGAGACCATCCATCACTTATTGTTTCGAGAAGGCGTAGAGAAGCATGTACATCACCGCTTGCACCAACTGTTGTAGCCATAGCACAAGCCGAATGGATGCCGAAAATAGACCCCATTGAGGCCATCAATGCTGACATTCCAATTGCACCTCCTGATGGTTGGTCGCGACGAACATCAACTCCTTTTTCTTCCATGTTCACGCGATGAGCAGAGGATGAGGCGACCACAAATGCCTCTTTCTTTTCAGGAGGAGATGAAAGTCCTGCAAGAACGAGCATTTCTGGTATGTTTGATTTCGAGAGTGCCTCAAGAAGTTCTTGAGTGAAATCGTATTGATGTGAAGGATCACTCGGCTGCCCCGGCCCAGTTATGGTCATCACGCGTTGACCAGAAGGCGTTGTAAATAATGAAGCATAGAGATGAGGCGGTGCAAGTAGGCCGTCTTCATCTAATCTTGCCAATGGTGCTAGTCCTGGATGAATAAATCGTGCAACTCTCTCTGCTTGACTCGATTCATTAAGCATTTCAATCGCATTCTTTCCTACATCTCCTACACCAGGAAGAGCAAACAAAAGAAGATCAGCGGTTGGAAGGCCATGCTCGCCTGTAGTATCGATAAGTAGTGGCATGAATCACAGAGCCTACCGTTACGGAGTATAATGTTTCACAAGGAAGTTGTGAAAAGAATCTCATTCTTCTTCCATGTTGCTGTGACCAGCACGTAATTCTTCTACGGATGGAAGAGTTGGGATTGAAGCACTCCATTCAGGTGCCTCAACGTTGTTTAATGTTCGGCGAATCTTTGCACGATGATCTTCGGGGGACCACTTTAGAGGAGCTGCCGCTTGAGCATTGCCGCCGCACTGTGGGCAGGTTGTTTCAAGGCACCATGCTTGACATTCAGTGCATTGTTGAAGAAGTTGACGTGCCATAATTTCACTCTCTGTAAGCTAAGGCTGTTCCGCCTGCATCTTCAATTACTGAAATAGTAGCTTTAATTGCATCTGCCCATGTGTCTTCAGCAGTCTTGAAATCTGGAGCCTTCAATTCAATACGGTATTCTGGAGAACCATCATAGAAACAATTGACTTCAATCTCTTGTTCTTCAGAGGAGAGTTGTTCAGCGGCTAAGAGTGCTTCTCGAATAGTCAGAACGCCATCATGGGTCTCAACTGTTAGAGTCAATGTACCACGAATTTCAACAAATGGTGGAATAATGTTCTCTACAGCAATTTCAATGAATGGAGCAATCCATTCTCCTTCAAATCCTGCATCTGTTAACGAACCTTCGCTCAGCGCTGCTTCTTCGAATGCCCCGTACAGTGTTTCATAAGATTCGGTTAATTCCTCAAGAAGTTGGGAAGAAAATTCTTCAGTCCATTTCAAGGTTTCACCAAGAACCTTGAACAATTGAAGTGCTCTTTGTTCGTTTTTCCATTGTTGGAGGCGATCGCGACGTCTCTCTTCTGAAACTGATTTTAGAGACAGTTTGAGAGAACTCCCGTCCATACGGCTTGGCATGACCTTGCAGATGAGGCGTTGGCCTTCTCTTACAAACCGACGAATGTTTTTGATCCAACCACTTGCGATTTCACCAATAAAGATGAATCCATCAACACCCTTGTATTCATCAAGGGTTACATCAGCACCATTTTGTTTGACGCTCTTTACAGATACAACGACAAGTTCCCCCTCTTCGGGGTAAACGAGTTCTGTTGACATGGAGGCTCAGCCTCCTCATTCCATTGTCTCTAAGACGGTGCAGCCAATCAGGTTTGCTTTACCACCTGAAGGATTTGTTAGAGTGGCGCCACAGACACCACAGGAGATTACAGTTGTTGCACGTGAAAACAAAATAGATTCATTTCCACAGTCTTTGCAGGATACTTTGATGAATTCGCCAGACATTTTTTTCACCTCATCGATCGATTAATTCAAATTTCTTTGCACGCTTGCATGGTGCATAGTGTGCTTTACCAGTTTCAGTGCAACGATAAAGAATGTTTACACGCTTTGTAGGTTTTTCACGGCCATCTGGTTTAGGACGAGGGAAACCACGGTATCCACGCATAACCTTACGGAACCGGCGTTGACCCCAGCGAAGCTCAGAGGCTCGCTTCTTTTTGACACGCTCCACAGTGTGAAGAGTGTGCTTACCAGCAGACGGACTATATCGCTTAATTTGACGAGGCATCTTAACCATGTCATCACCTGAACGTCTGTGCGACAATCGACGGGTATTTATTGCTGTCGTAAGAGAATTCCAATGCAATAAGCCCAACACGAAGGAAATTTGTAGGGATATTCATAAGTGGAATACCATGAACTACGGTCATGCAAGACGAAATCAAGGCGGCATTGCTTCTTTGGTTACCTCTTGCTATTGCTTCTTTTGGCATTGCTTTGCAATTCCGCCGCCAGAACACTTTGCAGAACCTTGGAAAAGGCTTCCTAATTCTCGGAGGGAGCCTCTATCTTGCCTCGTTCTTAACGGTACCAGAATCACCATCATCTGCCTCATCTGCTTTGATTGTCGCAATCCTTCCCGCACTATTGCTTATTTTCATAGGATTATTCGTAGCCACGTTCTCAGGAGACATACCTGTTCGACGGTTTAGTCGAAAATATCGGCCCATCGGGCTTCTGCTTTTCATTTCGGGACTTGCTCTTTTAGAGTGGATGAATTGGCATGAAACAAATTGGCTGCCTTCCCTCAGTTGGGAAGGTGAGACCAACAAATATTGGCTCATTTTCAGACCTACGTTTCTGTTGAGCATGAGCAGTCTTCTTCTTTGTGGATCGTACATTATCAAGCACATGGGAGATGATCGAAACGATGCATCTCGAAACCTGTTCACCTTAGCTATCTTTTCATTTGGATTTTTACTCCTTGGATTGTTTATCGAAAATGCACACACGACAACATCTCAATTCAGCACATCGCTTTGGCTAGCAACTAGTGACTTATTCGGTATATTCGCTGGCCTCGGACTCTCAGTAATCGTATTCACACTGGCGATTTGGCAATACGAAAGAAAACGTCCTGGACTAGAGAATTTACCACCTCCTTCACATGACGAACTTGATTTTGCAGCCAAGGTCATTCGAAAAAATCTGGGAGGTGAAGAAGATGAGTGAAACTCCAAAACAACGAGTCTTACTCATCGGTGGCTTGATTCTCATTCTACCTAGTTTAGTTTTAGCAATGGTAAACGGCACTTCAGATGAGGATACATCGAAAGGATTTGCTCGTTTCGCAAATGCGTTTTTAACAACCTATACATTGACATCTCTCTTTTTCATAGTGAATATGTTCAGATACTCCAAGAGTAGAAACGAACCAAAAGCACCATGGATCAGCATGTCCTATGCAGCAATTTTAGGAATTATAGTATCCGTTCTCCTTACAACCCAAGGAGGATTATTGCTTGAAGACAACAGTGGTAGCAGGGCTCAAATTCTAACAAACGTCGTTCATTTCATCATCACTGGTTTAGCAGTATTCGTTTCCGTAGCAATCATGATCTTTGTAACATTTGTAAACGTCACTTCTAGAATTCAAAACAAAGATTGAGCAATTATCGGGTTATTCTCTTAGCGTTGCCTTGATAAGGAGAAGGCAGGTGGCGTTGACATCGAGGTGAGTATATGTCAAAGGGTACACCATCAATGGGTCGTCGACAAAAGACAACACATATCCGCTGCAGACGCTGTGGAAGAAATGCATATCACAAGCAGAAAAGTGTCTGTGCCTCATGCGGATACGGGGCTACTGCTCGTATGCGAGTCTACAGCTGGAACAAGAAATCTCATCGTCCTAAGGCTTGAGAATCAAGCGCAATGAATACAAAGGCGCCGCGACTGTCTCGACACAGGGAATGACATGTGCGGCATCATCGGAATTGTTGGCCGGCATGGTTCACACGTGAATCAAGCACTCTATGATGGCTTGACTGTGCTTCAACATAGGGGTCAAGACGCTGCTGGCATTATGACTGAGCACAATGAAAAATTCAACCTGCGGAAAGGAAACGGTCTGGTCTCAGATGTATTCTACAAGCGACACATGCAAAAGTTGCTTGGCCACATCGGGATAGGGCACGTACGTTATCCGACTGCTGGTTCTTCTTCCACTGCCGAGGCTCAACCATTTTATGTAAACTCTCCATACGGTCTAGCCTTAGCACATAATGGAAACTTAACCAACAGTGAAGAGATACAAAATAGCCTCATCTCCGAACATCGCAGACACGTGAATACTACAAGTGATTCCGAAGTTTTGTTGAATCATCTTGCTGTGCAGTTGGATCTTCAGAGTGATCAGATGAGTATTAATGGAGAACCTTTCCTAAACGTGGATTCCTTCTTCGATGCAATAAGCGACGTCAACAAGTCAGTTCGAGGTGGATATGCGTGCGTTGGTATTGTCAATGGCTACGGCCTATTTGCCTTTAGAGACCCTCATGGAATTCGTCCACTCGTTTATGGAAAGAGAGAATATGAAGGCGGAACTGAATGGGTTGTTGCAAGTGAATCTGTTGCAATTACAGCACTTGGATTTGAGATTGTATCTGATGTCAAACCTGGAGAAGCAATCTTCATTTCATCATCAGGACATCTGTTTGTGAAACAATGTGCAGAGCCTCGTCCATTCACGCCCTGTATTTTTGAGCACGTTTATTTTGCACGGCCAGATTCCACCATCGATGGAATCTCTGTCTATCAGGCTCGATTGAATCAGGGTCAGCGCTTAGCAGAACGGTTACTTGAACAATGGCCAGATCATGACATCGACGCGGTGATTCCAGTACCTGATTCAGGCCGAATCTCCGCATTGCAAATGGCGAATATACTCGATGTCCCTTACCGAGAAGGGTTCGT
>Ga0213865_10000650_pt1 | contig 23436 bp, 20 predicted proteins | sample PICome_6_FD_160100 | JGI IMG/M metagenome (GOLD analysis project Ga0213865, IMG submission 160100) | Coastal seawater microbial communities near Pivers Island, North Carolina, United States - PICO282 | ecosystem: Environmental > Aquatic > Marine > Coastal | place: USA: North Carolina...
CTGAATGTCGCCGGTTCGAACCCGGTCTCCCGCTCAAATTTCTGCCGGTGTAGCTCAGGGGTAGAGCGTTTCCTTGGTAAGGAAGAGGTCACGAGTTCAAATCTCGTCATTGGCTCTTCATTTTTTGTTCACTAATTTTTGGTATTAAGTTTGTTGTGTAATTTATATTCTTAATTTTACATACATGATTAAAAATATCTTACCTATTATTTTAACAATTCTCTTTGCTTCATGCGAATATGAAGACTTCGATGATAATAAAGATGTTGAATCTCCATTAGCTACTTGCGTTGATGGTGTAGCTAAGATTCCTGGAACAGATCACGAATATTCTTGTTTAAATTATGATCTTATGGGTCACGTATCATTGAAGGAAATGGATGCCGAAGCAGGTAATGATTGTTGGGGCTGGACAGATCTGACAACAGGCAGAGAATATGCAATAATGGGAGTAGATAATGGAACAGTATTTATTGATATTACTGATCCTACTAATCCCTTATATCTAGGAAAATTACCAACCGCTACTGTTGACAGTTCATGGAGAGATATGAAAGTTTATAACGATCATGTTTATATTGTCAGTGAAGCACAGGATCATGGTCTTCAGGTTTTTAATTTAGCCAAACTTAGGGGTGTCGAATCAGCTAAAATATTCTCTACTGATTTCTTGTATAATCAGTATGGTCAAGCACATAACATAGCAATTAATGAAGAAACTGGTTATGCTTACACATTAGGAGCAAGAACTAGAGGAATTCATGCATTGAATATATCAGATCCATTATCACCTCAATTAGAGTTAGAGGCTCCTGAATTTGGATATAGTCATGATGCTCAAGTTGTAATTTATAAAGGGCCTGATCAAGATTATATTGGAAAAGAAATTTACATAGGAAGCAATGAAGATAAAGTAGATATTATTGATGTTACTAACAAGTCAGAACCAAAGCTTATCAGCACATTTTTATATGATCATCAATATACCCATCAGTCTTGGTTAACAACAGATCATAAATATGCTCTTCTTGGTGATGAAGTTGATGAGGTAGATCCATCAGCTGGTTATGAATTAAAAAGTGATGCAAAAACAAGAACAATCATAATTGATTTAACTGACCTTGATAATCCAAAACATCATTATGATTATTATGCTGAAACAAAGGCTGTTGATCACAATGGATATGTGAATGGGACTGAATTTTTTCTAGCAAGTTATACTGCTGGCATGAGAGTGTTGGATGTTTTGAATATTGATCAGAAAAGTATTTCTGAAAAAGGGTTTTTTAACACTTTTAATGACCATCATGATCATGACCACGGCAGTTTTAATAAACTTTCAACAAGACAACAAGATCCAGGCGACCATATTGGAAAAAAGGGTGAAAGTGAGGCTTTCAATGGAGCTTGGAGTGTTTACCCATTTTTTAAAAGTGAAAACATTATTATTAGTGACATAAATTCTGGTTTGTTTATTGTTAAAAAACAGAATTAAAGCACTTTTGTAAATTTCATTAAATAACTTTCATTTTACTTACGAAAAAAAAATTAAAAAATTAAAAATTTTAAGATAAAATTTATATATTTGCACGCATTTTAAAAGTAATAAAACATTATATATTATGGCAAAGGAAACATTTGACCGTTCGAAACCCCACTTAAATATTGGAACAATCGGACACGTAGATCACGGAAAAACAACCCTTACTGCTGCTATTACAAAAGTATTAGCTGATGCAGGATTATCTGAAGTAAGAAGCTTTGATCAAATTGACAACGCTCCTGAAGAAAAAGAAAGAGGGATTACAATTAACACATCTCACGTAGAGTACCAAACAGCAAATCGTCATTATGCGCACGTTGACTGTCCTGGTCACGCGGATTATGTTAAAAACATGGTAACTGGTGCCGCTCAAATGGATGGTGCAATTTTAGTTGTTGCAGCTTCTGACGGACCAATGCCACAAACCAGAGAACACATACTTTTAGGAAGACAAGTTGGTATTCCAAGAATTGTTGTATTCTTAAATAAAGCAGATCAAGTTGATGATGAAGAATTATTAGAACTTGTTGAAATGGAAGTAAGAGACTTGTTGAATTTTTACGAGTACGACGGTGATAATGGTCCTATAGTTTTAGGTTCAGCCCTTGGAGCTCTTAACGGAGAACAAAAATGGGTTGATACAGTTATGAAATTAATGGAATCAGTTGATTCATGGATAGAACTTCCAACTAGAGAAGTTGATAAAGATTTCTTAATGCCAGTTGAAGACGTGTTTTCAATTACTGGACGTGGAACAGTTGCTACTGGTAGAATTGAAACAGGTGTTGCCAATACTGGTGATGCTGTTGATATTATTGGTATGGGTGCTGAGAAATTATCCTCTACAGTAACTGGTGTAGAAATGTTTAGAAAAATTTTAGATAGAGGAGAGGCTGGTGATAATGTTGGAATTCTTTTAAGAGGTATTGAAAAAACAGATATTTCTAGAGGAATGGTTATTTGTAAGCCAGGTTCTGTTAAGCCACATGACAAATTTGAAGCAGAGGTTTATATTTTAAAGAAAGAAGAGGGTGGAAGACACACTCCATTTCATAATAACTATAGACCACAATTTTATGTAAGAACAACTGACGTTACAGGAAATATTGTACTTCCTGATGGAGTTGAAATGGTAATGCCAGGGGATAACTTAACAATCAAAGTTGAGTTGATTTCTCCTATCGCTTGTAGCGTTGGATTAAGATTCGCTATTAGAGAAGGTGGTAGAACTGTTGGAGCTGGTCAGGTTACTAAAATTTTATAATAATATATAATTAAATCCAGAAAAGGTATCTACTTTTTGTAGATGCCTTTTGTGGCTATAAATCTTTGGTGTTTAATTACACCTTATAAGAGAGACGGGTTTAGCTCAGTTGGTAGAGCACTGGTCTCCAAAACCAGGTGTCGGGAGTTCGAGTCTCTCAACCCGTGCAAATTAAGAGAATTATGAATATAGTTTCATATATAAAGGAATCATTTTCTGAGTTAAAAGAACACGTTTCTTGGACTGCTCTACCCGAATTATCTAACCTTACAGTCATTGTATTAGTTTTTTCTTTAATATTTGCTGGCTTAATTTGGTTAGCTGATAGTATTTTATCCAGAATTGTTAAACTTTATTTTGACTTTATAAATTAAATTATGTCTGAAACAGTCGATCTAAAAAAATGGTATGTTGTTAGGGCTGTAAGTGGTCAAGAAAACAAAATTCGTGATTATATGGAATCTGAAATTAATCGTTTGGGTTTTAACAATCTTGTTGAAGATATTTTAGTTCCTACTCAAAAGGTTGTCCAAATCAGGAAAGGAAAAAAAATAAATAAAGAAAAAGTTTATTTCCCTGGCTATATAATGATAAAAGCAAATCTGGCTGGTGAAATACCTCACATTATTAAGGCACTTCCAAATGTAATAGGTTTTTTAGGTGAAACTAAAGGTGGTGATCCAATCCCTTTAAGAACTGCTGAAGTAAACAGAATGTTAGGTAAGGTAGATGAGCTATCTACAGAGAGTGAAAGTGTATCGATCCCATTTGAGATTGGTGAAAGTATAAAGGTTATTGATGGACCGTTCAATGGATTTAATGGATCTATAGAAAAGGTTAATCAAGAAAAAAGAAAGCTAGAAGTTATGGTGAAAATTTTTGGAAGAAAAACTCCTCTAGAACTTTCTTACATGCAAGTTGAGAAAATATAAATGTTACATATAAATCATTTCTTAAATAGCTTCCAATTGTTTAAGAGATAATAAATATTAATAATGGCTAAAGAAATACAAAAAGTACTAAAATTACAAATTAGAGGAGGCGCTGCCAACCCATCACCACCTGTTGGTCCTGCATTAGGAGCAGCTGGTGTTAATATTATGGAGTTTTGTAAGCAATTTAACTCAAGAACTCAAGATAAACCTGGAAAAGTTTTGCCTGTGGCAATTACCGTTTTCAAGGACAAGTCTTTTGAATTTGTTGTTAAAACACCACCTGCAGCCGTTCAGCTTTTGGAAGCAGCTAAAATTAAAAAAGGATCAGGAGAACCTAATCGTAGCAAAGTAGCTACAGTTTCTTGGGATCAAGTAAAAGCTATTTCTGAAGATAAAATGGTTGATCTTAATGCTTTTACAGTTGAATCTGCTATGAAAATGGTAGCTGGTACAGCTAGATCAATGGGTATTAAGGTTAAAGGTCAAGCTCCTTTTTAATTTTTAACAAAATAAGATTATGACAAAAATTTCAAAAAAACGTAAAGATGCGCTTTCTAAATATGATTCTACAAAAACATATTCATTGAAAGAAGCTTCTTCAGTAATAAAAGAAATATCCAACGTTAATTTTGATTCATCTATTGATCTGGCTGTGAGACTTGGTGTAGATCCAAGAAAGGCTGATCAAAACGTAAGAGGTGTAGTAACACTTCCAAATGGAACTGGTAAAGATGTTAAAGTTTTAGCGCTTGTTACACCAGATAAAGAAAAAGATGCTTTAGATGCTGGAGCTGATTTTGTTGGATTGGATGAGTATTTACAAAAAATTAAAGATGGTTGGACAGATGTAGATGTTATTATTACTATGCCTAGTGTTATGGGTAAATTAGGTCCTTTAGGTAGAGTTTTAGGTCCCAGAGGTTTAATGCCAAACCCAAAAACTGGTACAGTAACAATGGATGTTGCAAAAGCTATTAGTGATGTAAAGGCTGGTAAGATTGACTTTAAAGTTGATAAAACTGGAATAATTCATGCCTCTGTTGCTAAAGTTTCTTTTGATGCTGATAAAATTTATGGAAATTCTCTTGAGTTAATTCAAAATATAGTTAAACTTAAGCCAAGCTCATCAAAAGGTACCTATGTAAAAAGTATTTCTATGTCTAGTACAATGAGTCCAGGAATTAATATTGATACTAATATTTAGTTAAAAAAAATAAAATGACAAGAGAAGAAAAATCTAAAGTAATAGAAAAGTTGACAGCTGAATTAGCTGAAAATACCAACATTTACATGACAGATGTTTCCGGACTTAACGCTTCTGAAACAAGTAAATTAAGAAGAGCTTGTTTTAAAGCAAATATCAAACTTTCAGTTGTTAAGAATACTTTATTAAGTAAAGCAATGGAATCGTCTGATAAAGATTTTGGAAGTTTAAATGAAGTGTTAGTTGGTAATACAGCATTGATGTATTCAGAAGTTGGTAATTCGCCTGCTAAATTGATAAAACAATTTAGAAAAAAATCTGAAAGACCTCTTTTAAAAGGAGCTTCTATTGAAGACTCAGTTTATGTTGGAGACGATCAGGTAGAATTTTTAGCTAATATTAAATCAAGAGAAGAATTAATAGGAGAAGTAATTACAATATTACAATCTCCAGCTAAGAATGTAATATCCGCTTTACAATCAAGTGGATCAACTATATCGGGAGTTTTAAAAACACTTTCGGAAAACAATAAAAATTAATAATAACAATAATAAATATTTAAAAAATGGCAGATTTAAAAGATTTTGCAGAACAATTAGTTAACCTTACAGTTAAAGAAGTAAATGAGTTAGCTGATATCCTAAAAAATGATTACGGAATTGAACCAGCAGCAGCAGCAGTAGCTGTAGCAGGTCCAGCAGCAGGTGGCGATGCCGCTGCAGCTGAAGAAAAAACAGAATTTGATGTTGTATTAAACGCAGCAGGTGGTTCAAAGCTAGCTGTTGTAAAACTTGTTAAGGAATTAACTGGTTTAGGTTTAAAAGAAGCTAAAGAATTAGTTGACAATGCACCAAGTAATATTAAAGAAGCAGTTTCTAAAGATGAGGCTGAAGGATTTAAAAAATCACTTGAGGAAGCAGGAGCTGAGGTTGAATTAAAATAATTAATTCAACTTTAGTTTACGCTTTTAGCACATGAGCTAGTCTCATTTGTTCTATTTCTTATGTTCTTTTAACCTAAATTGTTTAAAATGTATAATACTATTAACAGATTAAATTTTGCGTCAGCTACCGACATACCTGACTATCCAGATTTTCTTGATATTCAAATTAAATCATTTGGTGATTTCTTTCAACTTGAAACTAAATCGGATGAAAGAACCGATGAAGGTTTATTTAACACCTTCATGGAAAACTTTCCGATCTCAGATTCAAGAAACCAATTTGTTCTAGAATTTTTAGATTATTTTGTAGATCCACCAAGATATTCAATACAAGAATGTATTGAGAGAGGTTTAACTTACAGCGTTCCTTTGAAAGCTAGGTTAAAGCTATACTGTACGGACGAAGAACACGAGGACTTTGAAACAATTGTTCAAGATGTTTATCTAGGAGTGATTCCTTACATGACACCTAGTGGTACTTTTATTATTAATGGTGCTGAAAGAGTCGTTGTATCACAGCTACATAGATCCCCAGGAGTTTTCTTTGGGCAATCTTTTCACGCTAATGGAACAAAATTATATTCCGCTAGAGTTATTCCATTTAAAGGATCGTGGATAGAATTTGCAACTGACATTAATAGTGTTATGTATGCATACATCGATAGAAAAAAGAAATTACCTGTTACTACTCTTTTAAGAGCAATAGGTTTTGAGAGAGATAAAGATATACTTGAAATATTTGATTTAGCTGAAGAAGTTAAAGTTTCAAAATCTGGTCTCAAGAAATGTATTGGGAGAAAATTAGCTGCAAGGGTATTAAATTCTTGGTTTGAAGATTTTGTAGATGAAGATACAGGTGAAGTTGTCTCAATTGAAAGAAATGAGATAGTACTTGACAGGGATATTATAATTGACAAAGACAATATTGAAGAGATTTTAGAAACTAATACTAAAACTATTCTTTTACACAAAATTGATGGTCAGCTGTCAGATTATGCAATTATTCATAACACACTTCAAAAAGATCCAACTAATTCTGAAAAAGAAGCTGTTGAACATATTTACAGACAATTAAGAAATGCTGAACCACCTGATGAAGAAACTGCTCGTGGAATTATAGATAAGTTATTTTTCTCTGACCAAAGATATAATCTTGGAGAAGTTGGTAGATATAGAATGAACAAAAAATTAGGATTAGACATTGACATGGAAATGTTAGTCCTAACTAAAGAAGATATTATTACAATAATTAAGTATTTGATTGAATTAATAAACTCAAAAGCTGAAATTGATGATATTGATCACCTTTCTAACAGAAGAGTTAGAACTGTTGGAGAGCAATTATCATCTCAGTTTGGAGTTGGACTTTCTAGGATGGCTAGAACCATTAGAGAAAGAATGAATGTTCGTGATAATGAAGTTTTTACACCAATTGACTTAATTAATGCTAAGACATTATCATCAGTAATTAATTCGTTTTTTGGTACAAATCAGCTTTCGCAGTTCATGGATCAAACCAATCCACTCGCAGAAATTACCCATAAAAGAAGATTATCGGCATTGGGTCCAGGTGGTCTTTCCAGGGAAAGAGCTGGATTTGAGGTGAGAGATGTACACTATACTCATTATGGTAGACTGTGTCCAATTGAAACCCCAGAAGGTCCTAACATTGGTTTAATATCATCATTAGGAGTTTTTGCAAAAGTAAATAACTTAGGTTTTATTGAAACTCCTTATAGAAAAGTTGAAAATGGAGTTGTTGATCTTAAAAATCATAGATTTTTGAGTGCTGAGGAAGAAGAAGGAATGTTAATAGCTCAAGCAAACATAGATAAGGATAAAGATGGTAAGATATTATCAGATAAGGTAATTGCAAGACAAGAAGCTGATTATCCAGTTGTTGATCCATCACAGGTCAATTATACAGACGTTGCTCCAAATCAAATTGCATCGATATCCGCTTCATTAATTCCTTTCCTGGAGCATGATGATGCAAACAGAGCACTTATGGGATCAAACATGATGAGACAATCAGTTCCATTACTTAGACCTGAGTCGCCAATTGTTGGAACAGGATTAGAAAGACAAGTTGCATCAGATTCAAGAGTTCTTATTAATGCTGATTTTGATGGTAAAGTTACATATGTTGATTCTCAAAAGATAACAATTAAATATAGTCTGACTGAAGAACAAAAACTTACAAGTTTTGACAGTGATGAGAAAACATATTCTCTTGTTAAGTTTAGAAAAACTAATCAAGGAACATGTATTAATTTAAAACCTATTGTAGTTAAAGGTGATAAAGTTAAAAAAGGTCAAGTTTTATGTGAAGGTTATGCTACACAAAAGGGTGAACTAGCTCTTGGTAGAAATTTAAAAGTTGCATTTATGCCTTGGAAAGGCTATAATTTTGAAGATGCAATTGTTATTTCAGAAAAAGTAGTTAGAGATGATGTCTTTACATCATTACATATTGATGAGTATTCAATTGATGTGAGAGATACTAAGCTTGGAATGGAAGAGTTAACAAATGATATCCCAAATGTCAGCGAAGAAGCTACATCAAATCTTGATGAAAACGGAATGATAAGAGTTGGTGCAGAAGTTAAGCCAGGCGATATCTTAATTGGTAAAATTACTCCTAAAGGTGAATCTGATCCTACCCCTGAAGAAAAATTACTTCGAGCAATTTTTGGTGATAAAGCAGGTGATGTTAAAGATGCTTCTCTTAAAGCTCCACCATCATTGAACGGAATTGTGGTTGATAAAAAATTGTTTACAAGACCAATTAAAGATAAAAGAAAGAGGTCTGAAGATAAGGAATTGTTAGCTGAGCTTGCCAAAACGTATGATGTTAAGTTTGATGAGTTGAAGAAGGTTTTAGTTGAAAAGTTATACAATATTCTTTCAGGAAAAACTTGTCAAGGTGTATTTAATGATTTAGAGGAGGAAGTATTACCCAAAGGAAAAAAATATTCTTTGAAAATGTTAAATCAAGTAGAAGAATACACTCACTTGGTTGGAGGTCAATGGACAGTTGATAAAAAAGTAAATGGATTAGTGATGTCTCTCCTTCACAATTATAAGATCAAAGAAAATGATCTTCAAGGAATGTTAAGAAGAGAAAAGTTTACTATTTCAGTTGGAGATGAATTACCACCAGGTATTTTAAAACTAGCTAAAGTATATGTAGCTAAGAAGAGAAAATTAAAGGTTGGAGATAAAATGGCTGGTCGTCACGGAAATAAGGGAATTGTTGCAAGAATTGTGAGACAAGAAGATATGCCATTCCTGGAGGACGGAACTCCTGTAGACATTGTTCTAAATCCTCTTGGTGTTCCATCAAGGATGAATATAGGTCAGATTTATGAAACTGTTCTTGGTTGGGCTGGTCAAAAATTAGGTAGAAAATTCTCTACTCCAATTTTTGATGGAGCTACCATTGATCAGATAAACGAATTAACTGATGAAGCAGGTGTACCTAAATTTGGACATACACATTTATATGATGGAGGTACTGGTAAAAGATTTGATCAAGCTGCTACTGTAGGGGTTATTTACATGTTAAAATTAGGACATATGGTTGATGATAAAATGCACTCAAGATCTATTGGTCCTTATTCACTAATCACTCAGCAACCACTTGGTGGTAAAGCTCAATTTGGAGGTCAAAGATTTGGTGAAATGGAAGTTTGGGCTCTTGAAGCATATGGTGCTTCAAGTACTCTACAAGAAATATTGACTATTAAGTCTGATGATGTACAAGGTAGAGCTAAAGCTTATGAAGCAATCGTTAAGGGTGAAACTATGCCTGATCCTGGTCTTCCAGAGTCATTTAACGTATTGATGCATGAATTAAAAGGTCTAGGATTGGATATTAGATTAGAAGAATAATAAAATAAAAACACATTATGTCTAGAAAAATTGAAATTAATAAATCTCAAAAGTTTTCAAAAATATCAATAGGATTAGCATCACCTGAAACTATTTTAGGTTCTTCAAGAGGTGAAATTCTAAAACCAGAAACAATTAATTACAGAACACATAAACCTGAAAGAGATGGTTTGTTTTGTGAAAGAATTTTTGGACCTGTTAAAGATTATGAATGTGCTTGCGGAAAGTATAAAAGAATCCGATATAAAGGTATAATATGTGACAGATGTGGGGTAGAAGTTACAGAGAAAAAGGTAAGAAGAGATAGAGTAGGTCATATTGATTTAGTTGTTCCTGTTGCACATATTTGGTATTTCAGATCACTTCCAAATAAAATAGGTTATTTGTTAGGTCTTCCTTCGAAGAAGCTCGATATGATAATTTATTATGAAAGATATGTTGTAATTCAACCCGGTTTGGCTGTCAATGCTGAGGGAGAGCCAGTAAATAAAATGGATTTCTTAACTGAAGAGGAGTATATTACAATTACTGATAATTTACCATCAGAAAATCAATTTTTAGATGACGAAGATCCTAACAAGTTTATTGCTAAAATGGGTGCAGAATGTTTAATTGAATTACTTTCAAGAATTGATTTAAATGAACTTTCGTATCAACTTAGACACAAAGCCAATACTGAAACTTCAAAACAAAGAAAAATGGAAGCCCTTAAAAGGCTTCAAGTTGTAGAGTCATTTAAGGAATCTAACTTAAATAGAGAGAACAAGCCAGAATGGATGGTTTTGAAAGTTATCCCTGTTATTCCACCAGAATTAAGACCTCTTGTTCCTTTGGATGGAGGTAGGTTTGCTACATCTGATTTAAATGACTTATATAGAAGAGTTATAATTAGAAATAATAGATTAAAAAGATTAGTTGAAATTAAGGCTCCTGAAGTTATTCTAAGAAACGAAAAGAGGATGCTTCAAGAATCAGTTGATTCACTTTTTGATAATACTAGAAAATCATCAGCTGTAAAAACAGATGCTAACAGGCCACTAAAGTCTCTTTCTGATTCTCTTAAAGGAAAACAAGGTAGATTTCGTCAAAATTTGTTAGGTAAAAGAGTTGATTATTCTGCTAGATCAGTTATTGTTGGTGGACCTGAACTTAAATTATTTGAGTGCGGTTTGCCAAAAAATATGGCAGCTGAATTATATAAACCTTTTATTATTAGAAAATTAATTGAAAGAGGAATTGTTAAAACTGTAAAATCTGCTAAAAAAATTATTGACAGAAGGGAACCTTTAGTATGGGATATTTTAGAAAATGTTCTAAAAGGTCATCCGGTACTTTTAAATAGAGCTCCAACTCTTCATAGGTTAGGAATTCAAGCATTTCAACCAATATTAATTGAAGGAAAAGCAATCCAGGTTCACCCATTAGTTTGTACAGCTTTTAATGCCGATTTTGATGGTGACCAGATGGCTGTTCATCTTCCATTAGGCCCCGAAGCAATACTTGAGGCACAACTTTTAATGTTAGCTTCACACAATATTTTAAACCCTGCAAACGGTTCTCCTATTACTGTACCTTCTCAAGATATGGTTTTAGGATTATACTATATGACTAAATTACTTAAGTCTACAAAAGACCACAAAGTAAAAGGGGAAGGCCTAACTTTTTATTCATCTGAAGAAGTAAATATTGCTTACAATGAAGAAAGAGTTGATTTAAATGCAGTGATTAAAATTAGAGCAAAAGATTTTGATGAATCCGGAAATTTAGTTTTCAAAATTATTGAAACAACAGTAGGACGAGTTTTATTTAACCAAGTAGTTCCTGAAAAAGCTGGTTTTATCAATGAAGTATTAACAAAAAAATCATTACGTGATATTATAGGAAATATTTTAAAATTAACTAGTGTTCCAGAAACTGCCGAGTTCTTAGACAAAATTAAATCTATGGGATTCTCTTTTGCATTTGAAGGAGGTTTATCATTTAGTTTAGGAGATATTATGATTCCGCCTGAAAAACATGAAATGATAGCTAAAGCAAATGGAGAGGTTGATGGTATAATAGCCAATTATAATATGGGATTAATAACAAATAATGAACGTTATAACCAGGTGATTGATGTTTGGACTTCTGCTAATGCTACTTTAACTGAACTTGCAATGAAGCGAATTAGTGAAGATAAACAAGGTTTTAACTCTGTGTTTATGATGTTAGATTCTGGAGCAAGAGGTTCAAAAGAACAAATCCGTCAACTTACAGGGATGAGAGGTTTAATGGCTAAACCAAAAAAAGCTAGTGCAAGTGGAGGAGAAATTATTGAAAATCCTATTTTATCCAACTTCAAAGAGGGATTATCTATTTTAGAATATTTTATTTCTACTCACGGAGCAAGAAAAGGTTTAGCAGATACTGCTTTGAAAACTGCAGATGCTGGTTACTTGACAAGAAGACTTGTTGATGTTGCTCAAGATGTTATAGTAAATTACGACGATTGTAATACCCTAAGAGGAATTGCAGTTGAGCCATTAAAAAAGAACGAAGAAATTGTTGAAAGCCTTGGTGAAAGAATTTTAGGTAGGGTTTCTTTACACGATGTGTATAATCCACATAACGATGAATTAATTGTTAAAGCTGGCGAAGAAATTTCTGATGATATAGTCAAATCAATTGAAGCTACTCCGATTGAAAAAGTTGAAGTTAGATCTCCATTAACTTGTGAATCTCCTAAAGGAGTTTGTGCGAAGTGTTATGGTAGAAATTTAGCTACAGGAAAGATGGTTCAAAATGGTGAAGCCGTTGGAGTTGTTGCAGCTCAATCTATTGGAGAACCTGGAACTCAGTTAACACTAAGAACTTTCCATGTTGGTGGTATCGCAGGAAATATTTCAGAAGAAAATAGCCTTTCTGTCAGATTTGACGGTGTAGCAGAAATAGAAGACTTAAAAGTAGTTAAGTCGAAAGATTCTGACGGAAAAAATATTAATACAGTAATTTCTAGAACATGTGAAATTAAAATTTTAGATAAAAAATCTGGTGTTGTTCTTAGTACTAATATCATCCCTTATGGATCGACTATTTTAATTAAAGACGGTCAAGCTTTGAAAAAAGGTGATGTTGTTTGTCAGTGGGATCCTTATAATGGAGTTATTATTTCTGAATTTGGAGGGAAAATTGAATATGAAAATATTGAACAAGGTATTACTTATCAAGTTGAAATTGATGAACAAACTGGTTTTAAAGAAAAAGTAATTTCCGAATCTAGAAACAAAAAAGTTGTTCCAACTCTATTGATAAATGACAGTAAAGGTAAAAATGTTAGAACATATAACCTTCCGGTTGGTGCACACTTAATGGTCGACGATGGTGATAAAGTAGAGGCAGGTAAAATTTTGGTTAAAATCCCAAGGAAATCTGCAAAATCTGGTGATATTACTGGTGGTTTACCTAGAGTTACTGAGTTGTTTGAAGCAAGAAATCCTTCGAATCCAGCAGTGGTAAGTGAAATTGATGGCGTAGTTAGTTTTGGTAAAATAAAAAGAGGAAATAGAGAAATAATTATTGAATCTAAAACAGGTGAGATTAAGAAATATTTAGTAAAGTTATCTAATCAAATCTTAGTTCAAGAAAATGATTTCGTTAAAGCTGGTATGCCTCTTTCTGATGGAGCTATTACTCCAAATGATATCTTAAATATTAAAGGACCATCTGCAGTTCAACAGTATTTAGTTAATGAAGTTCAAGAAGTTTACAGATTACAAGGTGTAAAAATTAATGATAAACATTTTGAGGTTTTAATTAGACAAATGATGCAAAAGGTTAAAATTCAAGATTCTGGAGATACGACATTCCTAGAGGGTCAGTTAATTCACAAAAATGAATTTATTGCAGAAAATGATAACCTATTCAATAAGAAAATAGTTGAATCTGTCGGAGCTTCTGAAAACTTTAAAGAAGGTCAGGTAGTAAGTGCTAGAGATCTTAGAGATGAAAACTCATTATTGAAAAGGGAGGATAAAGAATTAGTTATGGCTAGAGATGCTGTTAATGCTACTGCAACTCCAATTTTACAAGGAATTACAAGGGCATCGCTACAGACTAAATCATTTATATCTGCTGCATCGTTCCAAGAGACAACAAAGGTCTTAAATGAAGCTGCTGTTAATGGAAAAGTTGATAGTTTGAGAGGACTAAAAGAAAATGTAATAGTTGGACATAAGATTCCAGCTGGAACAGGAAATAGAAAATTCAATGATATTATTGTTGGGTATGTTGATGAGTATGAGGAGCTTTTAGCGAAGAAGAATTTAACATTTAATGAAGAAATCTAATTCAAAAGAAAATGGTTTAAACCTTGAGCTTGATGAAAATCTTGCTCAAGGTACCTATTCAAACCTGGCTCTTATTAACCATTCTGTTTCTGAATTTGTTGTCGACTTTATTAATGTAATGCCTGGAGTCCCAAAGGCAAAAGTGAAATCTAGGATTATCTTAACTCCACAACATGCAAAACGATTTTCAAAAGCTTTAAATGAGAATATTTCGAAGTTTGAAAGATCAAACGGTGAAATTAAAGAATACGAAAATCAAAAGCCAATTCAATTGAATTTTGGACCTACAGGAGAAGCTTAACTAGAATTCTGATTTATAGTGAAATTTTAGAGATGGGTATTTTTGTTTTGTCATTTCTAAAGTGAATGATGAATCTGCTAAAAATACTAATTGCCCACTTTTATCTTTTGCTAAAAATTTATTTTTAAGTTTTTTGAATTCAATAAATTCAAGGTTTTTATTTGAGTCAGTTTCTACCCAACAAGCTTTAAAAATATTCAAATTTTCATAAGAGCATTTGGCACCATATTCATGTTCTAATCTATATTGAATGACTTCAAATTGTAATGCCCCAACTGTTCCTATGATTTTTCTTCCATTCATTTCAAGAATAAATAATTGAGCTACACCTTCATCCATTAGTTGATCAATCCCTTTTGCAAGTTGTTTTGATTTCATTGGATCAAGATTATTAATATATCTAAAGTGTTCAGGTGAGAAGCTTGGAATACCTTTGAAGACAATTTCTTCTCCCTCTGAAAATGAATCACCTATTTTGAAATTTCCTGAGTCATGAACACCCACAATATCACCAGGAAATGATTCGTTTACAATTTCTTTTTTTTCAGCAAAAAATGCATTAGGACTACTAAATTTGAATTTTTTATTTGACCTAACATGATGATATGCAGTATTTCTCTGAAATTTTCCAGATACAATTTTAATAAATGCTAATCTATCTCTATGTTTTGGATCCATATTAGCATGAATTTTAAAAATAAATCCTGTAAACTTTTTTTCGTCAGGTTCTATTACTCTTTCAGAACTTTTTTTATTTTTCGGCGACGGTGCAATTGATATAAAACAATCCAATAACTCCTTAACTCCAAAGTTATTAAGAGCAGATCCAAAAAATACTGGTTGTTGTTTACATTTTAAATAATCTTCTTTTGAAAAATTGGGGTATACCTCATTAATAATTTCAATTTCTTCATTTAATTTACTAGCGGCATTTTCACCAATTAATTTTTTCACTAATGGATCATCTATTTTATTTATTTTGACTGAGTTAGCTATTTTTTGTTTATTTTCTTCTTCAAATAACATAAGGTTTTGTTCCCAAAGATTATAAACTCCTTGAAAATCATAACCCATTCCTATAGGAAAACTTAGTGGGCAAACTTTAAAATTTAATTTTTTTTCTAATTCGTCTAAAAGATCAAAACCATCTTTTCCTTCTCTATCCAATTTATTTATAAATACTATTATTGGAATTTCCCTCATTCTACAAACTTCAACAAGTTTTTCAGTTTGTTCCTCAACTCCTTTAGCCACATCAATAACAACTATTACGCTATCTACAGCTGTTAACGTTCTAAATGTATCTTCAGCAAAATCTTTATGTCCAGGCGTATCTAGAATATTTATTTTTATTCCCTGGTAATTAAAAGCTAAAACAGAGGTTGCTACTGAAATTCCTCTTTGTTTTTCAATTTCCATAAAGTCACTAGTGGCGGACTTCTTAATTTTATGAGATTTTACAGCACCAGCTTCTTGAATTGCTCCACCAAATAATAATAATTTTTCAGTTAATGTAGTTTTTCCAGCATCCGGGTGTGAGATGATACCAAAAGTTCTTCTTCTAGCAATTTCCTCAGTAAAATTCATAATTATATTTAATTCAAAAATACCATTGTTTTTTAAATAATGTATGGCTATTTTTTTAAAAGTTGTAACTTTAAATGATGAAAGAAGAAATGGTTATTCTTGTTGATGAAAATGATAATGAACTAGGTTTGATGGAAAAACTTAAAGCTCATAGAAAAGGAGTTTTACATAGAGCATTTTCAGTTTTTTTGTTAAATAATTCAAATCAATTATTATTGCAAAAAAGAGCATTGTCTAAGTATCATTCACCTGGACTTTGGACCAATACTTGCTGTAGTCATCCTAGGGATAATGAAACTATAATAGAAGCTGCAAATAGAAGGTTGGCCGAAGAAATGGGGATAAGTAGTTCTATGAAGCCATTATTATCGTTTATTTACAAAGCAGAATTTGATAATGGTTTAACCGAACATGAATTAGATCATGTTGTTGTTGGAAATTTCAATGGTCAACCCTCAATAAATGAAGACGAAGTATGTGATTGGAAGTGGGAAAACATTGATTTTTTAAAAAAAGATTTAGTTGATAAACCTAGCGTATATACCGCATGGTTTAAAATTATTTTTGAAAAATTTTATAATAGTATTAAAAATGAAAGTAACAGTTAGTAGAAGAGGGCATTTTAATGCAGCTCATCGTTTATATGTAAAAGATTGGTCTGAAGAAAAAAATAGTAATGTATTTGGAAAATGTAATAATCCAAATTTTCATGGTCACAATTATGAACTTATTGTTGATGTAAAAGGTTCTGTTGATAAAGTTACAGGAATGGTTATAGATTTGAAAGATTTGAAAGATTTAATAACAAATGAAGTTGAAGATTTACTTGATCACAAAAATTTAAATCTTGATATTTCATATTTTGAAAAAGTTCTCCCAACTGCAGAAAATATTTGTATTTTTATTTGGGATATTTTAAGAAAAAAAATATCAAAAGACAAAGAGCTTTCTGTAACCCTTTACGAAACTCCTAGAAATTTTGTTAAATATTCTGGAAACTAAAAAATAATAATTATGGCAAGCGTTAAAAATTTAAAAAAAGATTTAAATAACATTATTGGGGAAATAATTCAGAATGTAAATTTGTGGCAATTAGAAAATCCAGATGTTGATTTAAAGAAGAGTGAAAAATTAATAGATGAATGCTTTGATGCTTTTGATGAATTTATTAAAAAGATTCATTATAAAGATGTTAAAGATAAGAACAAATATTTCAAAGCTTTGAGTTTGGAACTTGCTAAAGTAGCCTCAGATTTAGTTAAAAAATTTAACTCACTTTAACTTTTTTTTTCTAATAGCTTCAAACATTTTTCCGTATTTTGAAGCTAATACTTCTTCACTCATAGAACTTCTAATTGTATCTAATACAACTTTACTAGATTGAGAAAATTCATTGATAGCTATTAATGGAGATATAAAACTATCACCATTATTAACAGCATAGTTTAAATTAAATAAGTATTGTCTTTTGTTAAGCGCTTCGATATTTTTTTGAACAATTTTCAAACTGTCTTTTAAATTATTTTTTGATAACTTAAATGATAACTCTATTAAGTCTAATGAGTTATTATTAAACTTCCTAATTACTTTCAAATAGTCTCTATAAACAGAATCACTAGAGGAACCATTTACACTAAAATCAGAATTAAATTTTTCTAAAGAAGTATTAATATTAATATTTCCTTTTTCAGCAAAAAATTCAATTCTTTTATCGATGCTTGATCCATCAAGATATAAGTAAAATAACTCTGGAGATTTTATATCATAACTTAATATTATTGGTGTTTCGTTTGTGACAAAAATAGAATCTACATTTATTAAAGTTGAGTCGGAAATTTTTTGTAAATAAACATTTCCTTTCTTAAAGTTTTCAATGCTAACATTAACATTCATGTTTTTATTATCGTTTTTACAACTAAAAAACATAATTATAAAAAGGGTAAGAATTAATTTTTTCAAAATGGTTTTAATTAATTAACAAGTTTACAAAAAATTAGTTAGAAGCTAATTTAATTCTATTCATCCAAGCCCAATAAATTAGTATAAATTGGAATAATGCCCTTATTACTAGCAAAGAATAGCTATAGCCCATAGAATTCTCAGGAACCAACATGTTTAAATGGACTGACATAAATAAAATTAAAATAATTATTATTCCAGCTAAGGCAATATTCCTATATTTTTCAAATAAAACTCCAATTCCAAATGTGAATTCAAGAATTCCTGTAAATAAAATTAATTCCCAGTGAAAAGGGAAAAAATCTGGCATTATGGGTAAGTAGGATTCCGTGAAAATAAAATGAAATATTCCATTTAAAATGTAAAAAAAACTTAGTAGAAAAAGGTTTAGTTTTTTCATTTATTTAATTAAATCAAAACTTCTTTTTATAAATGAAGTCAATTCTTCACCCTTTAAAAGATTTTGAGAAAGTTTAGCTAAATCAAGTGATTGATTTATTAACCTTTCTTTTTTAGCTTTACTTTTTGAATTTAAAATTTCAGAGCATATAGGGTTGTTTACATTAACAATCAAATTATACATCTCTGGCATATTCCCAAACATACCATTTCCACCACTTTGTTGCATTTCTTTCATTCTACGCATAAATTCAGGCAAAGTAATAACGAATGGAGCAGAATTACTATCAATTGCCTCTAATTGAACAGTGTATTTTTCCTTTGGGACTGTTTCTTCAACAATATTTTTTAATTTTTCTTTTTCCTTGTCATTAAGTTTTGACACCTCTTTTTCATCTTTTTGAATTAATTTATCTACAACATCTGCGTCAACTCTGGTAAATTTTATTTTCTCGTTAGATGTCTCTAACTTCTGAATTAAATGACTTATTATTGGAGAATCTAGAAGTAAAACTTCATATCCTTTTTCCTTTGCAGATTCTATATATGAGTGTTGATCATTAACATTAGAGGCATATAGTAAAATAAGGTTTCCATCTTTATCTGTTTGAGATTTTGATACCTTATCCTTAAGTTCTTCAAAAGTAAAAAAGCCATTGTCAACATTTGGATATAAAGCAAAATTTTGAGCTTTATCAAAAAATTTATCCTCACTCAGCATTCCATATTCAATCACAACTTTAATATCATTCCATTTTTCTTCAAATCCCTTTCTATCTTTTTTGAAAAGTGAATTTAGTTTATCAGCAACTTTTCTGGTTATGTAATTGCTAATTTTTTTAACTGCTCCGTCTGCTTGCAAATAACTTCTGGAAACATTCAAAGGTATATCAGGTGAATCGATAACTCCTCTTAATAATGTTAAAAATTCTGGAACAATTCCTTCAACATTATCAGTTACAAAAACTTGATTTTGATATAATTGAATTCTGTCCTTTTGCATGTTTATGTCATTTGAAATCTTAGGAAAATAAAGTATTCCAGTAAGATTGAAAGGGTAATCTACATTCAAATGAATATTGAAAAGTGGTTCTTCAAATTGCATTGGATATAACTCTCTATAAAACTCTTTATAGTTTTCTTCTTTTAGATCGCTTGGTTTTTTAGTCCATGCTGGATTTGGATTATTTACAATATCATCAACAATCTCTTTTATTTCTTTTTCATCTTCACCTTCACCAACTTTATTTGAAATTTCTTTTGTACCAAATTTAATTGGAATAGGCATAAATTTGTTGTATTTACTAAGAAGAGTTCTGATTCTTGCATCTTCAAGAAATTCTTTTGAGTCTTTGCTGACATGAAGAATAATTTCAGATCCTCTATCTTTTTTATCGCTTTTTTTCAATGTATACTCAGGTGATCCATCACAAACCCAATGAGCTCCAGGTTCATCCTTATAAGATTTTGTAATGATTTCAACTTTATCAGCTACCATAAAAGCAGAGTAGAAACCTAAACCAAAATGACCTATAATTCCACTATCCTTAGCACTGTCTTTATACTTTTCTAAAAATTCTTCAGCTCCTGAAAAAGCAACCTGATTAATATACTTTTTAACTTCATCGGATGTCATTCCAATCCCTTGATCAATAATATGAATCTTCTTTCCTTTTTTATCTAATTTAATTTCGATTAAAGGATTATCTATATCTATTTTATTTTCTCCAATACTACTTAAATGTTTTAATTTTAAAGTAGCGTCTGTTGCATTTGAAATGAGTTCTCTTAAAAATATTTCGTGATCACTATACAAAAACTTTTTGATTAGTGGAAATATATTTTCTACTGAAACATTAATTTTACCTTTAGCCATAATTACTTTTTTTTAAATCATAAGAATCAAATCATATACCAAAAACAAGGTAGTGACAAAATGACATTATTGGCTAAAAAATAAATACTATTATCTATATTTAGATGACATTTAAAATCAATTATGTATAATTCTAAAATTACTGGACTAGGTTATTATCTTCCTGAAAATGTAGTAACAAATGATGATTTATCAAAAATCATGGATACAACTGATGAATGGATACAGGAAAGAACAGGAATAAAAAAAAGAAGATGGATAGATCCAAAATCTGGAGATACTACATCAACTATGGGCGCTAAAGCATCTGAAATAGCAATTAAAAGATCTGGATTAAATAAAGAAGATATTGATTTTATAATTTTTGCTACATTAAGTCCTGATATGTACTTTCCAGGTGGTGGTGTTCGAGTGCAGGATATGTTGGGTATGCCAACAATTGGTGCTCTTGATGTAAGAAATCAATGTTCAGGATTTATATATTCTTTATCTGTTGCTGATCAATTCATAAAAACAGGAATGTATAAAAATATATTAGTAATTGGCTCTGAAAATCACTCTGGTGGTTTAGAAAAATCAACACGAGGAAGAGGTGTAACTGTAATTTTTGGAGATGGTGCTGGTGCTGCTGTGGTTTCAAGATCCAAAGAAAAGAATAAAGGAATTTTATCATCTCATTTACATTCTGAGGGAAAACATGCTAGAGAACTCATGTTAGATGGACCAAACACAGGTAGATGGGTACCTGAAATTTTAGAAGATAATGATCCAAATGACGAATCTTATTATCCATATATGAATGGTCAGTTTGTTTTTAAAAATGCTGTAGTTAGATTTTCTGAAGTTATAAATGAAGGACTGAAAGCAAATGAACTAGAAAAAGATGATATTGACTTGCTAATCCCTCACCAAGCAAACTTGAGAATAGCACAATTTATTCAAAGAAAATTTCAGCTTTCAGATGAGAAAGTTTACAATAATATCATGAATTATGGCAACACAACAGCTGCTTCTATAATAATAGCTCTTACAGAAGCTTGGGAACAAGGAAAAATTAAAGATAATGACTTAGTTGTCTTAGCAGCTTTTGGAGCAGGATTCACCTGGGGTTCAGTTATTATAAGGTGGTAATGACAACTTTAGTATTAGGAGCCTCAACTAATATTCAGCGATATTCGAATATTGCAATTAAAAAATTAGTATTAAATAAAATTGAGGTTAAAGCTATTGGATTAAAAACTGGAGTTGTAGAAAATGTTTTGATTGAAAAAGATTTAGTTAAATTTAAAAACATTCACACTGTATCTTTGTATTTAAATAAGCTTAGACAAAAAGAATATTATGATTATATAATCTCTTTGAAACCAAAAAGAGTAATTTTCAATCCTGGTACAGAAAACCCCGATTTTTACAGAATTTTGAAAAGTAATCACATTTCATATTTTGAGGCTTGTACTTTAGTTTTACTTTCTACGAATCAGTACTAATCCTAAAAACGTAATAAAACCATTTATTGGCAATAGTTCATACCCAATCTTATAACCACCAAGGTATGTAGGGTCCAGGTTGGCCAGCAAGTAAACTAAAAGAACAGAAAGAATTGTAACTATCCAAACATATCTATCGTGTATTTTGTAATCAGTAAAAATTCCAAATGCAAATAGTCCTAATAATGGACCATAAGTGTAGCCTGCTAAAACTAATAGTCCATCAATTACACTCCTCTCTAAATAATTTTCAAAAATTATAATAACTATTATAAGAACAGCGCTCATAACTAAATGGGCAATTTTTCTAATTTTAATCTGAAATTCTTGGCTTTTGTTTTTTAAATTAATGACATCGACACAAAAAGAAGTTGTCAGGGAAGTTAGTGCACTGTCAGCACTGCTGTAAGCTGCTGCTATTAGACCCAATAAAAATGTTATTCCTATTATACTCCCAAGATTACTATTTAATGCAATTTCAGGAAATAACAAATCTGCATTTGGAGAGCCATTAAGTTCAGGAATAATAATACCAGATTTTTGAGAATAAATAAATAATAAAGCACCTAATAATAAAAATACAAAGGTCACAATAACTAAAACGATACTAAATACAATCATGTTTTTTTGAGCATCTTTCAAAGATTTACAAGTTAGATTTTTTTGCATCATGTCTTGATCCAAGCCAGTCATACAAATTGTAATAAACATACCACCAATAAAAGATTTTAAGAAATGATTTTTTTCTAGAAAACTATCTGTTACTAGAAAGTTTGAGTATGTTTTAAGTTCATCAGAATTAATAAAATCTACGAACGACCAATTCAAACTGTCGTTTATTAAATAAATAGATAATAAAACTGAAATAAGCATAAATACAGTTTGTAATGTATCTGTCCAAACTATTGTTTTTATTCCTCCTCTAAATGTGTAAATCCAAATAAGTAAAACAGAAAAAACTACAGTAATTTCAAATCGGATATTTAATTCACTAAAAACAAATTGTTGAAGAACAATAGCCACTAAATATAATCTAAACGATGCTCCAGTTATTCTGGACAGAAAAAAGAAAAATGCTCCAGTCTTGTGACTTACATTCCCAAAACGTACTTTCAAATATTCATATATTGACGTCAGGTTGAGCTTGTAATAGATAGGTAATAGAACTAAAGCAACTACGAAATATCCAAACAGGTAACCTAGAACAACTTGAAAATATGTAAATTGAGTAGTTCCAACATCACCTGGAACTGAGATAAATGTTATTCCTGATAGAGATGCTCCAACCATACCAAAAGCAACAAGGTACCATGGAGATTCTTTATTGGCAGAAAAAAAAGTTTTGTTATCATTATTTCCAGTAGTTAGATTAGAAATAACAAAAAGACCAAAAAAATATAGAAAAATGACGATAAGGATAATTGATGAGCTCATTTCTAATGTTATCCAAATATACTAATTTATGGTTCTTATTAAATGTAGTAGTATATTTAACAAATGAATTTTTCTTCAAAATTATTAGAAAATGCGGTAGATGAAATGTCTCAATTACCTGGAATAGGAAAGAGAACTGCGTTAAGACTTGTTTTATTTCTTCTTAACCAACCCAATTCTCAAACTGTAAAGCTTTCAAAGTCTTTAGTTGATTTAGTTGAGGGAGTAATTTTATGTAAAAATTGCCATAATATTTCTGATTTAGAACTCTGTGAAATATGTACA
>Ga0213865_10000653_pt1 | contig 23405 bp, 33 predicted proteins | sample PICome_6_FD_160100 | JGI IMG/M metagenome (GOLD analysis project Ga0213865, IMG submission 160100) | Coastal seawater microbial communities near Pivers Island, North Carolina, United States - PICO282 | ecosystem: Environmental > Aquatic > Marine > Coastal | place: USA: North Carolina...
CCGCTAAAGCTTCTAAGTCTGAGTCTAACAAAGCTTCAAGACTTTTTAAATCAAAAGTTTTCTTTACCCACTCAATTACAGTCTCTTCTGTAAGGCTCTCGTAAGCGATAAAGTTTTCATCAAGAGGGTCAGGATTAAAATTTGAAGTAGCTATATACTCTGCTTCGTGTTCGCCCGCTGATTTATAAACTCTCCAGTCTACTGCAATTACAGCACTGTCGCTCGGTTTTCTTATTAGGTTTAGAACTTCAAAGTTCATGTTATTTGTTCTCCAGTTCTGCTACACGACTACGTAGCGATTGTACTTCTTTAATTAACATAGGTATTAAGTCTCCAGTAGCAATACCTAGTGTATCCTCTTCATTCTCAGGAACGCTTACCGCTTCAGGGTATACCTCTGCTAATTCCTGAGCAATCATACCGTAGCTTTGATGTCTACCATCTTCAATCCAGTCAAACTTCCTAACCTGTATAGCATCTATTGTACTACCTGCATCATCTGCATCTGCAATATTTTCCTTTAGACGTCGGTCTGATGAGACATTAACATTATTTACTAAATAAAGATAATTAAATCTATTTCCAGCCGCACCCAAACTTATATACGAACTAAAAGTTCCACCCAAAGGTCTATTTATAGTACCAGACCCACCGTTACTAACAGTTCCTATTGTACAAGGCTCAAATCTAGTACCCGTAAATTTAATACCTCTATTAGTTACTTCATTATATAGAGCAACACTACCTTCACCGTCTGCTCTTATACTTCCTTTCATAGTTGCTACACTTCCGTTTGAAGTTATCGCACTTACTAATGTTCCGTCCTTGTATTCAGTACCGTTCAATGCAGTTACAACGTCTAAAGAAACAGCTAAACCTGCTTTTCCATCACTTTGAGATGACGCAAAAAAATAACCTTTTTCGTCACCCACTATACTAGCTACGTTTATACCATATTGAGTGTGACCTAGTGAGCAAATAGTTTTAGTTGAAAAAGTATATTCGGGTCTTAACTCGAAAAAATTCTCTACAGTAGAACTAGGTCCATCATCCTTTTGTGCTACTAATCTTAAAGCACCTCCAGTTTGATTTGAACCATAATATTGGTCATTAGTAACCGCTTCTATTTTTACTGGAGTAACATTATTGGTTAACTCGCTAAATGTAATTCGGTTTGTTTTTCCTACTAAACTTGCAAAAGCTATTGACGGGCCGTTTTCTGCATACATATCAAGTGTTGAAGCAGGATTGGCTACGCCAATACCAACACGGCCCTTACCACCAACATTATCTAGGTCCGATAAAACTACTGCATTTGTATCTACAGTAACATCACCAGTAAATGCCGCCCCTGATAAACTTGCCGTGTTAGTAGGACCATCGGCCCAAGAAACTGCACCACTTCCATTAGTTGTTAAAATTTGACCATTTGCACCATCAGTAGCGGGAAGCGTAAAGCCTCCTGTAGCTAAAGTTCCAGTGGTTGCTGTATTACCGTTAGAATCTACTGTAAACAGCGGAGTACCTGAGCCGTCTCCGTGAATTTCAAAGCCAGTAGTATCATTATTATCTGCATCAAATAACAACGATAGCCCCGCTTGAGAAGATAAAACCGTGGCTGCTCCACCTTGATAACTTGAATTATTAAAATCTAAAAATGAGGTAGTAGAAAATTGTGAACTTTTAAGAAGATTAGTTTGTAAAGTGTCTGCAACTACATCGCCATTAGCATTAATAGTACAAGGAGCAGCAGTAGCAGTTGGCCCTAAATTAATATTAGTTGAGCCTGTTGTAGATGTAAAACCAGTACCAATGTTTACTGTTTTAGTTTGATTACTACTAGTATTAACGCCAGTAGAATAATTATCAGTAGAAGTTCCAGATTTAGAAACAGTTAAATTTGGTGTATTGATATATTTATTTGCTGCTAGGGTTAAATTTCCATCTAAAGTTGCGTTTCCGTTTAAATTAATAGTTCTGTTTGTCGTTGCTGAAGTAGGTCCAATATTTATATTAGTAGTTGCACCTGTCGTTGCATATCCAGTACCAATGTTTACTGTTTTTGTGTGGGCAGAATTGCTAGAAAGACCTGTAGAATAATTGTCTGTGTGTGTGGCGTAGTTTCTTGCAATGCTTGCTTGGCGAGTAATTACACTTCCATATAATGCTTGAAGATTTCCGTATGAACTAAATACATTACCAGTACCTCCTGTTCCAATAGTTGATGATTGAGATACAATGCTTCCATAACCATGTAAATTTGTACTATTTAAAATGTTTAAAGTTCTGCTTCCACCACTAGTAGATTTTAGTTCAACACACTCTATAAGTGACCCGGATGATAATATTTTTAGTGAAAGCTCTCCATCTTCAGTAGCATACGAGGTGTCATTAATTCTACTACTTATTTCAGCATAAACTTTTTCATGTCCTGCTACATTGTCTCCCTTAAACATGATTTTACCAATTAAATCATTATCTGCAGGACTAGAAGAATCTCTAGTAAAAGCCATAGCCGGTGCAGCAGCATTAGTCCCATCAGTATTTCTAAGAGTTAATACAGCATCTAAATCTGTTGTACCCAATTGAGTAAGCACTGTGTCGTAAGCATTAATTACACAGTTAGTATTGCCTGCATTTATATTTCCATAAAAAGTAGCGTTGCTGCTAAAACTAGAAGTTCCCGTAACGCCAAAAGTTCCACTAACGTAAAGATTACGTGCATTTGATGGCATATTTCCAATATTAATATTATCAAATAGTGTTTGCGAATTGTTAGTGGTGTTTATCATTACTGCACCTGCAGCTTCTACATTAGCTGCATCAGTAACGTCTGCATCTTGTTCTATTGTGTCTAACTTTTGACCATCAGCAGCTACATCCCTGCCATCTACAGTTCCTGAGATTGTAAGGTTTCCGGTAATTGTAGCACCGTTAGCATCCGTAGAAAAGTTGGTGTAAGAAATACCGGATGCACTCAACTGCCCAGTAACTGTTAACGCTGCAAATGTAGGACTATCTGAAGTAGCAACACCTTGGTTAAGAGCTTTAACAGAGGCTTCGCTAGTTAGCTCACTGTCCATCAAAGCGCCTGCGGAAGTAACACTAGTTGCGTTAGTTACGTCTGCATTAGTTTCTATAGTGTCTAGTTTAGTGCCGTCTGTAGCTATATCTCTACCGTCTACAGTTCCTGTGACTGTGATATTAGATGATACATCAAGAGAGCTTCCTACATTTGTATCACCATTTAAATTAATAGTACGGGTATTACTGCTAGAGGAGGTTGGGCCAATATTAACAGTTGTTGAAGTACTAGATGCATACCCAGTACCTATATTAACTATTTTTGTGCTTCCTGTGTTTCCTGTTCCTGTAGAGTAATTATCAGTCACAGAACCAAATTTTGCAATATTAGCTCCGCCTGTTTGGACTACACCGTTAGTTGCTATTAAATCGCCTGTTGAAGTAATTAAGTCTCCAGAAGATGTTTGAATATTTCCAAATGTTGTAGATATTCCGTTAGATGCTGAAATTCCTGTAGTATTATCTAGCGATAAATAACTGCCTACAAATCTAGCTACTCTTGTGCTTGCCCCGTTTCTACGAATATTAAATGAAATACCGCCATCTTCAGTACCGTCAGTTACATCAGACATAAAGCCTATAATAGAACTAAATTCAGTGTCTGTTGAACCAGAGTCGTGACCGTAAAACTGCAACGAGCCTATATCGTCCGCATCTGCAGGACTAGCTGAATTTCTTTGTAGCCTAAGAAGAGGCATAGGAACGGCTGAACTATCTGTAGAAGTAAGCGTTAATGCAGGAATAGAGGAATTAGAGCTTCCAAATGTTGCACCCAGAGTTGACGATAAAGACGAGAAACTACCCGCAGCAACAACAGAAGCACCAATTGTTGTGCCGTCAATACTTCCGCCATTAATGTCAGGATTCGTTAGAGTTTTGTTAGTAAGCGTTTGAGTGCCTGTAAGTGTTGCTACAGTTGTGTCTATTGCAATTGTTACAGTATTGCCAGATGCAGTAGAAGTAACTCCAGTGCCGCCCAAAAGACTTAAAGTTTCAGAATCTAAATCAATTGCAATGTTTGAAGAGCCGTCAGTAATGTCTAAGTCTTGTGCAGTGACTTGAGCATCTACATAAGCCTTTACAGACTGCTGCGAAGGAATACCTGTGGCACTATCAGATGCCATGTTATCTTCGTCTAAGAAAGTCTTGCCGTCTAGGATTTCTAGTTCAGCTTCGGTAATGACTGCCGAACCTATTGTGAATCCTGTGGCTGTTACTACGCCTGATGCGTTTAGGCTGTCTACGAAAGCATCTTTAAATCTTACAGAGCTTGTACCTAAATCTACATCGCTATCGGTTACAGGTACAATAAGCCCATCTTGAATACGAAGCTGCTCTATAGAATTTCCCTCACCAACTTCAATATAGCATTCAATGCGATTATCGGTTGCATTAATTTCTATTTTATTTTTAAAGTTTTGGTCGCCAATTTTTGCAATTGCACCACCTTGTCCGGTATTGCCATCGTGTGTATGACCGGTAGGTCCACTATCATTATATTGAAAAGCATTTTGAAGTCGATTGTATTCATCGTTAAATAAAGAAGCATCAATACGTTCGCCTGTTTGTATGCCTGTAGTTTGTCTTATATAGCCTATACCTGCCATCTAATTATCTCCTGCCTGTTGGAACATAATTTACATATATTCCATTTATTGTATAAGGGATTAGTTTATCGTTACTAGTAATTGTGTAATTGCTCGAATAACAACTGCCTTGTATGTTTTGTCTTACTAAAGGATTAGCTACTGCTCCAAAAACAGATTCACCAAAAATAGAAGTTACATTTACAGCAGTCGAATCCTGAAAAATTGCACCTGCACGTACTTCTCTTAATAGATAATCAGAAGGTTGTTGTATTGTCTCATCATCAAAATCAAATTTAACTGATAGTTTAGGCTGAGCAAAACCACCTAGCTCAGCAGCTGGTGTTATAGAAACTTTAACATAATGTAAAGTTTTTCTAGTTCCTAAGTCTCCAAAATCTAAATATGGTGTTTCGTATGTTGCGGGGACATTTGATTCAGTTCCTGCATAAATAAAAGACTTTCCAACATCGTGATTATAAATATAGCCGTCTGTATCTCCGTGAATAATCTGCTCAACATCGTTATATAAGAATCCACTATCTATGGCAATCGCTTCAATTCCTTTTGTTTCAGACCATTCAAATCCTTGACCTGTAAAAGTTCCTATAATTCCTTTAGATTCTGAAGCTGCTTTATTGGGGTCATTGTAATATAATCTATACTGAGATTTAGCTCGCAATACTACACTTGTAATTGTGTAAGTGTTAATATTGGTTGTAATATCAGTAATAATCTTTTGTATGTTTCTACTTACAGATGTTAACTCAACGTCACCAATACGTGCTGTACCCGCAAGAGTACGAATACCGTCAGGGCTAAGGAATACCAAGTCACCACCGATTTCTTGAATACTTTGTCCGTCCAGACAACCTACGTTTTTAGTGATTGGCACTATAGCTGTGTTGTTTGAATCTTCAATATTTATAAGTTTATAAATACTATTTCTACAGAATATAATACAGTCATTACGGAAGCTTCGTAAACCTACTACTTTATCAGCTAATTCTATACCGATTGCATAAGTGGTTATGTCGTGTTCATGACTAATATAAATTGTATTAGGATTTTCAGCAGTTCCTGAAACTACAGAATAGCTACTATGAATTGTACCTACTGACGGGGCTTCAGTGCTATGTACAGTAACTTCTTCTGCAAAAAAATCTCTAGTGTTTAGTGCTCCCGTACCTGTCATGTAAAAGTAAAAAGGTTTGTTATGTCCATCACAGATTAAAACTTCACCGTATTCAGATTTATTACCTTCGTAAATGCTTATTGAAGATTGTTTTTGATTTGCCCTATTTAAAATTGAACGACCCGTAAATTCTGCATAGGTGTCTCCGCCATTTTGTACACCCGAACGATTTATTTGTAGCCAAGTAACGCCATCATTACTAAAGAAAATATCATCTCCGCTACAAACGATTACACCATCTGCATAGGTTTTAATTCCTAGTACAGGCTGAAAAGTATTCGGGCGAGTAGCCGAATCACCACCATAAGGCTCAAACCCGTTTACTCTGCGATAGCCCCCGTCAGGGTCTACCTCAAAATTTACCAGAGTTGTTGCAATCCCCGGCTCACGTAACATTTCTATCTGACTAAGGTTGGTGTTTAGTCCACCCTTAGTAGAAAAACCAAAAGGTTGAGAAGCTGCCATATTATGTAAATCTCATTCTATCGTCAGATATATAAACTGGAGTAGGCTCGATAAGATTTGAGCGCATACTGCGTAGACCTTTTTTGTAGTCATCCATAGCAAATGAAGCTGCTTGAGGATTATCTTTAAATTGATGTATGTAATATCTTGCACGAGCTAATAATACTGTAGTGTACATTTCGGGAAATACTATTGAATCTGTATAAGCAGATAGTTTTGTCGGTAAGTTCCATGCATAAAACCAAACTCGGTATACTTTATCAGGTATTGGGCTAAGTCCAAACTTTCTTGCATCAGGACTTCTAATAACTAAATTAGGCTCTCCATACTTTTGAGAGTCTGCATCATCTAAGTTTTCTGAAACTCTACGAAATTTTTTCCACTCTTCGGTGGTAGTATATCGTAGGTTAGTTCCAGTATAAGGGGCTGTTGCGTTTGTAACGCCTACTGTGGTTAGGTAAAAATTATCCCAATCCACTGAGCCATAGTCTGTAGTAAGTGAATTACTGCTAGGCTTTAGCTCGTAAAATCTTTGTCCGGCTACTGTTTCTATATATACGTTTCCGTACATAGGGTCTTCTGTGCCGCTTTCACCCGCAGACAAAAAAGGCCACTGGGGTTCTTGGTTAATAATGTCAAAGTATGCTTTATTAATTGCATCTTTAACGTGCGCTTGAATACCTACGGCTTCTGAGAAATTCGTATCTGTAAGAGTAACTTCGTTAAGTTCTCTTAAAAGTTCGTTAGTTAAGTCTAAATAATTCGTTGCCATAAGTTACAGTGCCTTTTAATTTGTTAAAGATTGGGGGCTTTTTAGGGCCCCCGCACTTATTAAGTTTCTACGATTATACGTTGTAGAATGCAGCAACTAGTGCTTCGTCACGTAGGACTTTAGCACCGAATACATGCAAACCACGACAGATGTCACCGAAGCTATCTGGGTCACGGATGACCTCAGTGCTAGTGATAGTCTGTGCAGTACAAATAGCAGACATGTGGCCTGCAAGTAGTTTACCATCAGCATTGGTTGGAGCTGCAATGTTGTTGGACTTGTACATGCTGAAGCCACGTAGTTTGCCTGAAGTTACAAGACCGTTGCGGATTGAACCTTGACCGGCATTGAAGTCTACAGACAATAGTTTAGAACCAGACTGAGATAGCTGCTCATAGAAGCTAGGAGGAGCTACAATCCATCGGCCTTCTTCCGGTACATTCTGCTCATCAAGAAGCTTAGCCATACGAGCAAGCAAATCGAGAGGGTCAGTAACGTCAAGGCCAACACCGCCTGCACCGTCATAGATGCCTGCACCAAGGTGAGTAGCATTGTCAGCGCCAAGAGTGTGGTCTGGAGATGAAGTAGATACGCCTGCGAAACCTGCAGCAATAACAGCAGCATCGAAAGCATCACGCAAAGCGTAAGCCGCTGATGAAGCTGCTACTTCTTTGAAGTTTACGTGAGACATTGAAGTTTCGATGTCGTCTACGATGAACTTAAAGGCATTAGCGGTATCAACAACTAGGTTTACTTCTTCGTCAGTTAACTTAGTAGCAGTAGTGTTGCTGCCACGAGTGTAAGAGCTTACGCTAATTACTGGCTCTTTGATGATTCGTACAGAATCACCGAAGGCAGAGATTTCACCTTCGTAGTCAGTGTTAGTGATAGCTTCTGCAACAGACGCTTTACGGAAAAAGTTAAGTACCTTTTTGCTGTAAATCGCAGGTAAGAAGTAAGAGTTGTTTTGTCCGGCAACTGAGTTACCAAAGTTAGCATCGGTATCTGTGGCGGGTTCAAAATATTGAGCCATGATTATTTCCTCATTAAAAAAAGACTAGTTAAAATTAAGCTACTACTCTGCCTTCCATAATGGCTTTGTCGATTTCTTTTTCATGTTTATCATACTCAGCCATAGACAGGGCAGCAATTTCCCGTTGTGTCCAAACCTTCGGCTGTTTAGCATCTATACTTGTTGTCTTTGTAGATACCATATCAGCAGCAGAAGCTTGGGCTGAAGTTTGTGATTTTTGCTCAGTACTCTGTGCAACCGTAGAAATACCGTTTTCAAGTTTATATAAGTCGATAGCTTTAACTGCTAAGTCTACGTCATTAGGATTGTTGTATATCCAATCTTGAATTGATTCGGGTTGCGACTTAGCCCACGTATGGAACTCATCGCTTTTACGAATATCTGCAAAGTCAGGGTGCTTTGTGCTAAGCGTTAGCTCAGCTTCTTTACGTGCAATCCTAGCTTCACGTTCTTCAAGAGCTTCTAATCTACTATCCTGCGTAACATTAGGTTGTTCTTCTTCAAAAGATTGAACTTCTTGTTGTGCTTCTACTTCTTCCTCGTGGCGTACAGACTCTTCAACTTTCTGTCCCATTCGAGCTTCGGCTTGAAGTTCTTGTTCTTTTTGTTTAAACTCGCTAATCTTAGAGTCATAATGCTTTTTCAAGTCATCATATCGCTTTTTATAATCAACGGTATTTTCTTCTGCAGGGGCTTCTTTAGAGGTGGCCTGCTTCTTGTCGTAGAAAATTCCTTCAGCACTTTCAAAGGGTTTGTCATCTTCAACATATTCTTTGTTCATGTTGTAAGGGTTTGCTACTGGTTCTTCTTGTACTTCGCTCATATCACTGCTCCTTTTGGGGCTTGTCGTCTTTTCTAGGTAGCTATTCAGTTGCGCTTTACAGAATAGGGCTAGATACTACAAGGTGGCCTCTAGGTTAAAATTAAAATGATAAGGGGCTGTAAACAGGTGGCCTTATCGCTTGCGTACACTAGGTATTTGGTTAGCCATCAACATTAGATTATGTACATCTTTGTCGGGGTCTTCCATTTCTTCAGGAGTTAAAATACTCCCGCCTGTGTACTTTTTCATCAGTCCACCATCATAGGCACGTTCAGCATCATCCATCATAACTTGGAGATTGTCTGTACCTATTTGGTCAACTGCTTTTTTGGTGAAAACAAATTCACCATCCGATAACCTTGCGGGTATCGAATCTGATGTGCCAGTTCCGGGCCCTTCAACAGCCCCGCTACCGGCAAATTCTCCTGCAACATCCATAACTTTATCAAAGATGCCGCTTAGTCGCTCATCACCCTCTAGGGCTGACAGCAAGTAATCTTGGTCTTGTTCGGTCAAAGATTTATCTAGAACAAATTCTGAATACTCTTTTTCCATTTCTTCGTCTGGAAGCTGAGAGGCTTCAACCTCTGCCATCTCTTCTGGGCGAATATTGTCGTATGTGTCTACGGGCATGCCGCCTTCAGCAAGCTTTACGGCTGCTTCATCTTCGCCATTGTCATTGCCTTCTAATGCATTTTCTACAGGCTCAGATAAGATTCCACCCATGTACTTACCCTCAAGCTCAGATTCTTGGTCTTCTTTCATCATGGCTCGGATAATTACTTCTTGGTCAAAAGAATCTTTGATTTCTTGGAAGCGGTTTTGGATGCGCTCACGAGCTTTGTCGTCTTTCGCTCTGTCCATGCTTGCTTCAAATTCTTTTTGGAACTTTAAGTATTTTTCTACGTCTTCGTCATACATGCTTCCGCCTTCACTTCGCTTTTCTCTTGGCTCGCTAGATGCAAAGTTAGTAAGCTTTTGAAAATCTTTTTGTGATAGAAGCGGACGAGATTCTTCATCTAATTGTGTTTGATGTAAGTCTGCAATAAACTCAGCAATGCTTTCTTTAGACGTTACAATTGGAGTATCTGCTACTTCTTGAAGTGACTCCATTACAAACTGCTTATCCATCTTTTTATTTCCGCCTTGAGCAAAACTTAAAGAGTTTACAAGCTTTGTGGTATCTTTCATGGTTTCTTGTACCGAATCCATTTGCATTTCTTCTGCACTGCCTTTTACGTCTGCAACAGCTTCAGCCATTTCCATTATCTCTTTAGGGGCAGGAAGGTCAGGCTTACGAGCAGCAACCACATCTTTACGAGCTTCAGAGAGCAAAGATTCAGCACCCTCTGCTGCTTTTTGAGCTACTGAGCCTACTGCTTTTTTCTGACGAGAATCATTTTCTCTATTTCTTTCTAACTGGTCTTTAACTTTTCTATATTTATCAATCATCATAATTCCAAAATCAACTAGACCTTCTGGAGGACCATCAGCTAAAGGAATATGTTGCATTACAGCTCGTGCACTTTTATCGTGATTTCTTTCGATAATTTCCATCATTTCCGCAGAAGTTAACATTTCTTTTTTAGCTTCTGAGCCTTCTGCTTTTTTCATTCTTTTTTTGTCGCCATTACAATGCATGATTATTCCTCAATTCGATTACGAGCTTCTAGTGCCTGCTCTTTTAAATTCATCAGGTTAGCCAGTGAACTCACTTTCCCCTGCTTGCGGTACACTTCCAGTTCCGATGTTGCCACCGCCAGTCCCTGTAGCTCCAAGTTCCGTAGGTTGTTGAGGTGCTCCTTCAGCGCCTCCCATAGCTCCTGATTGTTCACCAGTGGGCCCAGTCGCCTCGCCAACTCCTTGTCCAACATTTTGTGCTCCTATAATTTGTGCCATAATTGCAGCTTCTTCAGGGTCGTTAAGAATCTCATCGGGGTCAAGGTCAAGGCTGTAAGCCAATTCACTGACAATCTTAGAGATTTTAACAAATGGTGCAATAGCAGGATTCTGTGCTGTTTGCAAGAACATTGTTAGACGTTGGCTTCTTACTTCTTTTTGCATTAGGCTGTTAGTGCCCATTGCATGAATTTCTAAGTCGCCCTGAATGTCTAACTCACCTTCAAAGAACTGCATGTTCCATTGGTAGTATGCTTCGCCTAGAGGCTTCAACAAAAAGTCATCAATGTTTTTAATGACTGTTTTAATGTTTAGTGATGCTGCACCTAACAGCATAGACATACCAGATGCAGTACGAGTCATTGACTGTACGCCTGTTTGCCCGTGCGAATAGCTTGGGATGCCTGTTTGTTCGTCAGCAAGCTGTCGGAACTTGTCAAACATCATCATATTTTCTTGTGCAGTGTTCGGGAACTTAACGCCATGAATAGCTTGTCCGGGCATTCCGGCTTGTCGCCTGAATACTTTTCCGGGATATATGTCCATCGACTGTCCGCCTACAAGGGCTGACTCATCAACATCAAATACTAGTGAACCTGCAAGCGCAAGGTTATCAATAGCCATACGTGCATGACCATTCATTATTTGCTGAGAGTCGTCCATATTTTCTGCAATGCCAATACCAAAGAAAGAATAAGGATTACGTTCGTAAGGAAAGGCGTTGTATGGAAGTCTGTAAGGAGTAAAAGGATTAACAACCCCACGAAGGAGCTTTCCATTACTAACCCAAGCATTGACTTGCACTTCATCCAAGTCGTCAACTTCGTCCGGAATTTCCATACCAACTTCTCTAGCATATTCAGCATCCATTATTCCCCAGTATTCTAGAACTTCAAACTGGTCAGAGCCATAATCCTCGGTTCGTTGGTCGTCTTTAAGTTCATGCTCATAATCTTTTTCTACGTAATTTGCTCCCATTTGTAAGCAATTACGTATTGCATCTTTATTGAAGAAAGGCATACGAGCTAGTGCTCTAAGTTGAGACTTGTTCATTTTGTGTCGGTGAACAATATACTCACAGTCTTCAATGCTTGTAGCTGAAGGGTCTGGGAAAAAGTCCCAGATACTTACAAACTCAATTCGTGGAACACGTACTTCAAGCGGGTTGTATGTACGCTCACCGTCTTCGCTAGTTGTCCAACGACTTAAAGTTTTATTGTAGTTAAATGGACCTTTTACAATTCCTGTACCAAACAACGCAGACTCTAGTAAAGCATTGCGAAGCTCGCTTGTTCCGTTTGATTCTTCGATTTGGTCGTGAATTAGAATCTGCATATTTCTTGCAGCACTCTTAGCCGGAGACAGTTCTAAGTTTTCTGGAACTGGCGAAGGACCTTCTTGGAACTCTAGGTTAGCTTCTTCAATAGCTTCGGCTAGATTATCCTTTACGGCTGTAAGCGTAGAGCCTGCACCTAATACTTGACCATCGCCTTCGTAACCTACATCGTATGGATTAACTTCTTCTTCGGGGGCTTCAGTTTCTGGAGCTTCGTAAGAAGGAGGTGCGCTAGTTTCGATGCCTGTTTGTCCTGCTTCCATGTGAGTGTATTTTGCAATACCTTCTGGAAGCTGTGTTTCTCTAACGCCAATTGGGAATTGACCAGTACCAAAAATAACGTCTACAAGCTGACCAAACGCTGCTAGTACTTTAGTCTTAGTTACTTTTACGAATACTTTAGACTTTTCAGACTCACGGAATCTTACGTTCTTGTTGTAGATTCCTCGGAAGTTGTGGTAAGCGGTTAACCATCTTTTCTCGTCAAAGTCTCGTGCTTGTTCTGCAGAAGCGTATCGAGCTTCTACAAGACTTACGAATTGGTTACGTACATCTTCTTCTAATTCAAGTTCAAGGCCGCCTGCAGTTTCTTCATCGCTAAAGTAAATCTCATCGGCTGTTTCGTACATTTCTTTTTCTTCGTTCATTTAGTGTTCCTTTATAGAGGCTTAGAAATTGACATGCCACGATAGTTTTTGTTGGCTTCAACTTTTAAATTAAATCCACCACCTAGTTGCTTGTGGTAAGTTACTTTTGGATTCTTTTTAATTTTAACCCCTATTGAAGATTTATTAGGAAGTTGTTTTTCAAAGCTAAAGATGTTATTTGAGTTTCCTCGACTATCTTTAGAATAGCTTGCAGTTGCAGAAGTTCCACCTTTTCTTACTGAAGCAGATACTGAGCTTTTAGTATAGTTGTGGTCTCCGGCAAGATTACCTTCGATAGAGCCAATACCTTTAAACTCTTTACGTGCAACTAAACCACCGTTGTTGTATTTAGTTTTCTTTTTCTTTCCGTACATATTAGTATCCAAAGGTTGAGTCAGACGGAGTAAATGATGATTCTCTTCTAAACTGTCTGAGTTGACTTATTGTGTCGTTAATACGTGGTCTAGCCATAATGAGATAACGCAGTGCATCGTATGCGTGGTCTGATGCATTTGTATCTACATCTTCAGGCTTAGCCCTATCTAAAGGAATACTTTGAAGCTCACGTATCAGGTTGGGGCATGTATTAAATATTTGTATTTTGGGCCTACCGCTTTGTTGAAGCTTCAAGTATTCGTGAATCTGTATTTTACCCTGTATTCTATTTTTATCAGCTCTTCTGAGCTTATGTCCGGCTCTCTGAAGCGTTTCTCCGACAGTTGGACCTGTAGTACCAGTACGACTCCAACAGGCTGTATCGAGCACTCCTTGGACGGAAAAGGGGTCTTCGTATTCCATCTCTGTAATCATATTAGCTAGGTCAGTGCCGAGTAAGCCTTTGCGGTATAGTTCACGATAAATAATCAGTGTACCATCACTGGGGTCTACTGCTCCCCATACACACGCACTCTCTGATGCATAACCATAGTCAATACCTTTACTACGCTCCCAGTGTACAGGTATCTCAAACGGAGGTATCACATGGTCAGCGGTACTAAACTCTGTAAATGCTGCGCCTTCTGCAACATCCCAGTTACCTTCCAGTAGTTGCTGACGTTGTGTTGGCGGCAACGCTGCGAGCATTTGCTCGTATCTTCCGTCTGCTGCTAGATAGGGGTTGTCGTCTAGTCTAGCCGGTATAAACTTTCTTGTTAGCCCGTCATGGCCTCTAAAGCTTTCGTTGGGCGGGGACGGGTCTATGTACCGCTTCTTTACCCAGTGTGCTCCTGCACCACCGGGGTTTGCTGTACAACGCATATAAGTTTCTATCTCTGGGTCTGTGGTACGTAGCCGTGAGGCGAGGTAGTTCCAACTAAACTCAGTGGGTAGATGTGTAATCTCATCAAACCCTATCCAACTATATGCTTGTCCTTGGTAGCGGTAAACATCTGCGTCACGCTCCAAGAATCCAAATTCTATTTTAGCTCCGCTTGGGAATATCCAGAGCTTTTCTACTTCTTTGTACTTAGCCCCCGGAAATGCTTTGGGGTACAACTCTCGACTCTTGTCGATTAGTTCTCTTAGTTCTGGCATAGAACGTCTAATGATTAGACCTCTATGTGCTGCTCGGTGTGCGAAACGTAGGGGGTCAATAAGCATAGCGTATGACTTACCACCCCCTGCTGCACCACCATATAGTACATCAGTCTCGCCTGAAGCGAGGAAGTCCTCTTGCGGGCCTTCGTTAGCTTTGAAAATAACATCCTCTGTAGCCTCTTGCTTTAGAGAGTTAGGAATGTCATCTAGCTCGGTTTCTTCGACTAGCTTTGCACTGTTCTCATTTTCGAGCTGCTTGAGAGTCTTTTTAGTTGCTTTTATAGACTTCTTGTAGTTATCAATTTTGTTCTGGGCTGCTTTTAGTTTTTTTTCTTTTCTTTTTACTTCTTTGTTTGCAGCCATCTTAGCTTTTGTTTTTGAGTGGAAGTTATATCCTCTCGACTTAGAACCTTTAGCTCTCCCACTTTTCTTGCGGGGAGTTCCGTCTAGTTTAAGTATGAAGTTGCCGTCAGAATCTTTTGCGTAGTTTTCTGGGTTAACGTCCCAATCATTTTCTTTCTGCAATTTTCTTTAGCCCCATGTGTGAGATAGGTCTACCCGTTTCGTGGGTTAACCACATACTGCCTTCTCGTAAGCTTAAAGTTTTGTTTTTTATAAGCGGCAATACTTTGTTTAGCATTTCTAGTTCGGATTCTATTGGTTCTAACATTTCGTTATTAGACTCGCTGAGTTTATAACCAAATGGTATAGTGCTACTCGTTCTCCTCAATGTAATCTCCTTCTATTACTACTTCCTTTTTAGCCGGTATTACAAATAGACCACCTCCCGTATTAACATTAACATCTAGTCTGTCAGTTTTTCCTAAGCCTACTCGGTCTAGGATTTGCTGTGCTGCTTGTATACGCATGTTAGCTTGTGGGATAGGCTCATTGCTGTCCATTATCTGAACGAGCTTAGAAGCTGCTTTGGGGGCGCTCTGAGCCATTATATTTGTAGCTATGTCAAGGATTTCTGTCTTGAGGCTTTTTACCACCATCGGGTAGGCGTTGTCTGCGTAACCGGCAAGTGATGCTGCTTCTTTAACATCTCCACCACATGTAACTAAGTGGTCTAGAAAAGCTTCCTGCTTTGTGGTGAGTTGTTTCTTTGACATTCCTTTATACCTTTACTACTTTGATGTATTTTACGCCTCTGTAGATGCATACTAATTCTTTAGTCATCGTATTACTCCTGTGTGGGTGTATACGATTCTTTTTCACGCATGAATCTGTGCGAGTATTATATATACTATATAGTTATATTATACCCGTAATTTGGAGGTTTGTCAAGTTTTTTATAACTTTTTTGCATATAAGTAAAAAAAACTTGACAAGTGGCGTATCTACGGGTATAATATACTTATAGCCCCCCGGGTTATATATATAGATTATAGAGCAGGTACATACATATTTATCTATGTACCCCGCTTCTAGTCCCTTTAAAGCACTTTAAAGCTGCGGCACTATCTGGTTTACATCCAATTCCCCTCCAAAATGTATAAGATTGTATATATATCCCTAGTACCCCCCATGGCGACTTGCCCACCCCTTTAAAGCTCTATAGCTTTAAAGTGGTGGTCAAACTAATTAGACTTTTAAGTCTAATTAAATCTGCTAGTCCTTTTAAAAGCTCCATAGAGCTTCTTAAAAGACTAGCAAGTTCTTCAAAATCTCCCAAGATTCTTTAGAATCTATGGTGCGTGTGTTGAAGACTTCTAAGTCTTCCAAGATTTTTCTAGTTTACAAAACTAGAAAGTCTTTCAAACACTTCAAAGCCTTTAGGCTTATTCAAAAAACTCCCCAGTCTTCAACGACTTACAAACTTTTTAGTCTTCGACTAATTTCCCCGCCAAAGACTTTAAAAGTCTTCTAATTCTATCGTGCACACGGAAATCTTCTTTGAAGATTTTAAAGCCCAACTTAGTATTTTAATACTTTAAAACGTATTAAAATACTAAAAAATTTCTCCAAATAGAAAAGTTAAAAAGAAGTTCTTAACGAACTTTTTAACTTTTATATTTGGAGAAATAATATGGCAACTTCAACTTTCAGCAAAATCGACTCAAACCAAATTGCTAGTAATCGTCAAGTCTATGCCGTAGCTTGCCACTTTGCTAACATTCATGCTAAGAATCCATCAGAAAGATATGGATTGACCAAAGTGTTCAATGCTATCCTGAATAAGACTTACAGAGACCAAGATAGCTATATGACTCATGGCGAAGCCACTGAGTTTTTTGAATGGGATTGTGTTCCACCACAATTTCTTCACATGGTTTCTAAGCCAAAGGCTAAGAAGAAAGTGGTAGCTAAGAAGCCTGTAAAGACTTCTAAGACTCAGAAGAAAGCTATCCCGAAGGGAAAGGCGAAAATGACTAACACTCAGCGAATAGATTCTCTTGAATCTAAGATGGATAAAATCCTTGAGATTCTATCTGCTAAATAAATCTATCTTGGGCAACGGATTGCCCTTTAATTTCTATTTTAACTATGGTATAATTCTATGTTTTTTGTTATGTTTGATGATAATGCGGTAGTTTGTGAGACTCAGAAAGAAGCTATAGAGCTTGTAGATTCTTTGACGATAGACGGCTATAAGTATATTACTGTTAGCCACAACCAACCACTAGATGTAGATAACATAGAGGAGATAGAACTATGATGTATAGTTTTATTCAAGGCTTCATTTATGGATTTGTAATTGTATTTTCGTATAGATATATTGATTCACTTTTAGGAGTATAGAGTTATGAGTAAATATCATATAAGCAAAAATGGATATACTTTGATGAAGAATGGCGAAGCAGTACAAGTTGGTCAGGTTTTAACCTGTTTTAGAGGTGAGACTTATACTATTACTGGTGGCAATCCACCACATAAACCTAGTAGTCAGGGTAAAGTCTGGGTTACTGATGGTGACTGGAGTAGAGAGTTATATCCTTCAGTCTTTGAGTGTAAATGGGTAGAAGGAGTATAGAACTATGGAATTATTTACGCATCGTGAAATAGAAGTATATACTGTTTGGGTTGATAGAATGCAAATGAGTGGTGAGATTTATAATCTACAAGAGGCTAAAGATGTCTATGACGATTGGATTCGTCTTGGCTATGAAGATGTAGATTTAATGTGTGAATATAGATTTGAGGAGTAGAGTTATGGGTAAATTTTATGTAAGAGCCGAAGAAATCTCATATAGAATTTATGAGGTTGAAGCACCCGATGCTGAAACAGCCGAAGAAATATACTTTAGTGGTAAGCCTCTAAAGTTATATTCTTATGGCGAAGAAAGCGAACAGCTTTGTAAAGTTTGGAATGCTGATGATGTAATAATCTTGGAGTAGAACTATGAAAAAATATAAAGTATATTATTCAATAGCCCATCATGGCTTTGTAGAAATTGAAGCTGATAGTAATATGGAAGCTGAAGATATAGTTTGGGATATGTTGCACGATGATGAACTCTCAGAAAAAGATACTATAGATTCAGATTATCAAGTAGATTTAAGTATGGAGATAAACTAATGAATAGACTTATGCAAATTTCAAACCACATGGATAGAGCTTTAGATGCTAAGGTAGTTAGATATTGTGACGAAACTCAGGTAGTTATATCAATGCTCAACAACCCTAGAGAGGCTCTTGAAGAAGATAGAGTTTATATTGTACATGACGTTAGCTTTCTTGATGGTTGCTCTGTATTCTGGGGTCACTACGACCTAACTTTTGAACAAGCAGTAGAAAGTTTTAACTACAAAGCTAGTAAGTAATTAAATTAAAATGAAGATAAATAATTAGTAAGTAAGTTTCTTACGAACTTACTAATTATTTATTCTTCACAAAAGGAGATGGCGATGTTCAAAACTCACTGTAAAGCGGTTCAAGAATACTCTCAGCGTAATGCTAACAACATGGCTGATACAGTTTTGATGGTAGTATTATCTATCCAACAAAACTGGCTAGGTGTCGGCACTCAGATGGCTGACGTTAGACTTAACAAAGCAGACTCCAGATTTCTATGGGGTAACAAGCTAAAGACTTATCACTATCTAATGGCTAACAAGCACAAAATGTTTGCTCAAGTCAAGGCAGTGCTAGTAAGTAATAAGAACTATGATGACAGAGCAATGTCATTGATGAAGATATTCCTTAGAGTTGACGGCTTAGGTCTACCCAAAGCAGGGTTCTGCTGTCAGCTAATAGCAGGAATGGTTGGTTGTATGGATATACATAACATTAGAATGTATGACCTAGACCCTAAGACTTTGAAGCTCAACCCGAAACCTAAGACTGAAAAGGCTAAGCAAGCCAATGAAGACAAGACAAAAACTTATATAGATTTATGTCATCTATATGGCTGCGAGAATCTATGGAACTCATGGTGTGAAAATCTAGCCACAAAATCTAAGCGTTGGCAAGATGCTAACCATGTATCGGAAGTCCACTATACTTACCTGATTGGAGAATAGTTATGAGTAGAGCTGAATTTTTAGAGTGGTTAGATACTTGTCCAGTAGAGAATCATGTATGTATAGATTCTACTGAAAGCATTGGAATTATATTTTATACAAGCGAGGAAGATAGCGATGAAGACTAAATTTAAAGTTTATGTGATTGAAGAAATGGAAAGTAGTTATATTGTAGAGGCTGAAAGCATAGCTGATGCTGAAAGAAAGATGTTTGAAGGAGACTTTGACGAAAGCACTCAAGAAGTTGTAGATGTATATGACTCTAGAATAGTAGACGTAGATGAGGTTGTAGAAGATGAATGAAGTCTATACAGTTTGGGTTGGCGGTGTTGAAGCTAACCCCTATCCAGTAGCTTTAGACGTAGCCTACGATATAGCTGATGAATACATTGGTCAGGGCTATGAAGATGTTGAAATCGAGGAGATAAAACATGACTGATAAAGAATTTATTGAAGCAGTATTCGAAGAAGTCTATGGCGATAATGCTATCAACAGAGGCTTCAGCAAGCAAGATGTAATTGAAGAATTACAGAACATGAATAACATTATCGGTGGTTATGAAAATAGCGAAACCCATGTATGGCATGAGGTATAAAACTATGAGTAAAGAATATAGTATAGCAGTATGGAACATCCAGTTCTATCGACAAGACGAAGACGGTAACGAAGAACTAGATGAAAACGGTAACATTAAACTTTATGAAGCTGACTGGTATGACTGTAGTTATTTAGCTGATGGAATTGAATTTGAAGACTTACAAGAGGTGAAACAATGAACCTACAAGATATGTTAGACGAATATATAAACTTTAAAATACAAGAAGTCCTTGAAGTAGCTTTGTCCAACAAGAAAAAGACGATAACCAAAGAGTTAGAATCTGTTCGAGGTTGGCTTAGAGAACTAGAATATACCCTAGACGATGTGAAAACTCTATCCGATGAGAATGAGTATAACATTGGAGACTTTGAAACAAGAATCAGTAAACTTGAAGACGATACTGTACAGCTAAATCAAGGTGTAATAAAGTCTCAGGTTCGAGAGATTCTAACTAAATCTAAACTAACTGTGGAGTAAAGCTATGGAGCTTCCAACCCTAGAAGAGTTTGAAAAAACTTGTGAAAAACATTTGTGGCTGTTCATGCTAGAACCAGACTTGACTAGAGCTATGGAAGGCTTGAAGCTATATCACTATATCCAAGATGTTATCAAGCATGGTGGCGGTAAGTATAAGCAGATACACCGCAGAGCCTACGAAAAATTTATTGACGAAACTAAGGAGAATGGAGATGACTTCCGATTCCAAAGAAGCTCTAATTGAAAAGGTCTTTGAACAGTTAATAAAAGACTTTAGAGACAAAGAATATGCACCGATTTATGAGTTGCTGAATCATGTACCGACCAATACACTTAATGGCTTTTTAGCCGAGGTAGAATTTTATGAGAAGCTATTTTCCAGAGACGATGTGGAGAGTTGATAAACTAAATACATCTAGTTCTAAGCCGAGCTATACTACAGATATAGAAGATGCTAAGAAACTAGGTGAAGCCTATGGTGGTGCTTATATTATCACACAGCTCAAGGGCGATAGACTTAAAGAAGAGATGAGAGGATTACATGAACAGTAAATACATATTAGAATGTATATTATAATATATAAAATTAACTTAATAATCTTATAAGTTAATAAGAAGTTCAGTATGAACTTATTAACTTATAAGATATTAAGTTAGTATACCACAAGTCGAGGCACTTGTTAAGCATTTTTTTAAACTAAAGGTAAAAAAACTATGGAAACTTTATTTAACTTTGTAGCATCAGCAGTACATTCACTCGTTTTTAGCGGTAAGAAAAACGGCAAACTATTTGGCAAGTCTTTTATTGTTAGACGTAGAAGTTCTAAGAACCGCTTTGAAGTTAGCAAAGGCGAGTGCTTCAACATTCTACACTGTTACAAATGGGCTTTTTATTTACAGCACAAAGGCTCAAGAGCTATCAGCTTTAACAACATCAAAGACATCAACGGCATTGAAGGAGTACAGTAATGTCTAACGTCACACCTATGTTTGGAAACTATGGTGCTACCCAGTCCCTTAGAGATAAGGGATATGGGTCAGCAGATTTTGAAATATCAACACAACCTTTGAGTTATTTACCGGCTGAAGAATGGTTGCCGGAAATACAAAGCTCTAAGTCTGTAATCTATCGCACCGATACAGGGCAAGAGCTAGGTGTTCATGGTCATGGCTATCAGGCTGTAGCACCGAGTCACATGATAGATACTACCAGAGCTATCATCGAACGCTCAGATTTAAACACCACAGACATCGAAGAACGCATCAGAACTTCGCATGATGGGGCTAGATGTTTTGTTCAATATACTCTACCGGCTCATAATTATACAACGCCAGACGGAGATACAGCATCTCTCAGCCTACTTGCTACGAGTTCTATTGATGGTACATTCCCGTTTATGATTAGTGCGGCAGCTATACAGTCTGCTTGTACAAATCTACAGGTGTTTATTGGTGGTGAAGTAGCTGTATATAAAGCTAAGCACACCAAGGGTTTGAACATTGAGCATGGTGCTAATATAATTGTCAAGGCTTTAGATGTATTTGAGAATCAACGAGACCTGTGGCAACAGTTCCAGAATCAGTATGTCAGTCCTAACGAAGCCTTTATAGAAATATGTAAGGGTGTAAGTTCAGAACACCTTATCAACGAACTGGTAGATTCAACGCCTGATTATGTCATGGCTAATAATAAAAACAAAGCTAAGAATGCTCACTACATTTGGACTAAGTACCAGATGTATAAAGCAAGATTAGGTGCAAATCGTTGGGCTTTGTATAATGCTTTCACCGACTGGTCTACACATTCTCAAGGCTATACAAAAGCTTCACAATCTAATATAGCTTCTGTGTTAGCCAACCGACAGGACATGGTGCGTAAGGCATTTGCTCGGGCGGCATAATGTTATCAGAACAAATGACCGAACTTGAGCGAGAGCTACTCGTTATAACTATGGAAGAATGTGCCGAACTTGCAATGGCTTGTAGTAAGCTGTTGCGGTTCGGAGACGAGATACAACATAGAGATAACTTAATACAGGAAGCAGGTGATGTTATGTGCATGGCTACCCTGCTAGTCGAACATAATCTTATGGAAGAATCTGATATGTTACAAGCTGTAGAGAACAAACGAAACAAACTAAAAACGTGGAGTGATTTAATCAAATGACAACAGTCGTAATTACATTGAGTCTGTTGGCACTAAGCGCCCCACTGTGGCTAGTATTAACTGTAGTTGTAGTGGGGAGTGCGTTAGAAATAACAAACCCATACGAAAATATTTTGAAAAAAAACTTAACAAAGAAGTAAACTTGTGGTATAATCACACCTTAATTTTCAACCAACAAAAGGAAATAGTAATATGGCAATAGTATCAGGAACAGCCTACTGGGCAAGTGTAACAACACCGAACACAACTTATGAACCAGTTTACACAGTAAACCTAGTAGTCGATGATGACACAGCAGAGTCTTTCAAAACTAAAGGCTTCACTGTAAAAGAAATGGACGAGGGACAAGCGCTAGTAATCAAGCGTAAAGTTAATGGCCCTAACGGCATGGTACGTCAACCACCTAAGCTAGTAGACTCTGCAAAGAATCCACTAGATGAGCGTGTAGGTAATGGCTCTAAGGTAAAGGTGCAGTACAAAGAATGGGAATCTGTTTGGAAAGGTAAGACTTTCAAAGGTCTTGACTTCCAAGCTATGCAGGTTCTAGATTTAGTAACAGTCGGAGACGTTGATGGTGGCGAGTTCGACATTGAAGATGAAATGGGAGATGAGTTATAATGGATACATATAAGAAAGGCGATGTTTCTTATGAGGTTTCAAAGCTAGACGAAGAGGCGCAAGGTTTGTTTGCGCTTCTAGGTCAAGCAATGGTAAACGTCAGACAGTACAACGACAAGATTCAGTTAGTACAAGCAGGAGCTACGTACATACAAGGGCTGTTTGAAGATAAGCTTACGGATGAAGCTATCATAGATGAGGACACGGAAGTTGAAACCGAAGATTAATCATGAGGTATCAACATGGCTTTTGTCAAATACAATCTCCCCTGCCACAGTTGTGGGGGAAGTGACCCAGTAAGCCAGAATGCTGATGGGTCTGCGTATTGCTTCAGTTGCAATACTTATTTTAAAGACTACAGCACATCGGAAGTGCAACAAGATAACGTAACGGACTTTGAAAGTTATCAACCAAGACAGGACGGTGCTAGTTTCAATGCCCTAACTGACCGTGATATTAGTATAGAGACAGCCAAAAAGTATGGCGTTAAATCTACTACCACAGTTGGCGGGCAAGTTACTAGCCACCTATATCCTTTCTACAACAACGGAGAACAAGTTGCCACAAAGATTCGCAAAGCTAACAAACAGTTTGCGTGGCAAGGTGACTCCAAAGAAACAGGGTTGTTCGGAGAACAGCTTTTCAAATCAGGCGGTAAGTTCATTACAATCGTAGAGGGAGAGTGTGACGCTATGGCGGCA
>Ga0213865_10000654_pt1 | contig 23403 bp, 24 predicted proteins | sample PICome_6_FD_160100 | JGI IMG/M metagenome (GOLD analysis project Ga0213865, IMG submission 160100) | Coastal seawater microbial communities near Pivers Island, North Carolina, United States - PICO282 | ecosystem: Environmental > Aquatic > Marine > Coastal | place: USA: North Carolina...
AACGGAGTTCAGTAATCTTATGTGAAACTTTGTCAAGATTGATAGTCGGTCCATCAGGGTGATTCAATTCACCAACCGCTCTACCAGTCTTTACTTGTTCTTTAATATATTTGTTAACAGCATTTTCTAAGATAGCCTTATCGTATATACGACCATTTCTATTTTTAGAATCGGCTTGCATAAAAACACCTTCAATAGCTAGTGATTTTTTACCACCAACTTTTTCTTCGATAACTTCTAAATCGCTATCAATATATTCTGCAATCAGTTTCATTTTATCTCTCCAGCATTTTCATTAATTGTTTAGCCGAAGTTTCCGCATCCTTTACAGAATCATATACAGAATCGTCTACAGCTTGGCCATCGTAGTAAAGCATAAAACCCTTACCGCCAAAATTGGTAATGGTAATATCCTTCTTTTTCTTTGGCGATTTAAAGGCCTTTACGACCTTTTCGCCACGCTGTAGCTTTATCTTTTCTTGTAAATCTGCAAAGGTAATCACTATTCTTCCTCTTGCGATTGTGCCCTATCTTGCAATGTAGAAGCTATTTCAATCTTCTTTGCATCTAGAGCTGCGGTCAACTTATCAGCCATTACACTGTTAAAGTTTCTACTAGCAGCAACATTGTCGCCACTTTTCAAATCATTAATCATTTGTTCTATAGACATTTTTATTCCTCGTTTATATATTTATAAAAAATTAGATGTCAAGACTAAAAATCTTCTTCTTCTGCATCTATTTCACCACTCTTTACTTCGTCCTCAATCTGAGCTTTAAGTTCTTTTATGTCTTCGTCAGATTGTTTTAGTACATGCTTTCTAATCCATTCGTATGATACATATTTACCAACATATTCATCAACAGTCGCTAGCATATCAAATCTTTCTCTCCAGATTTCAGCCTCTTTTAGCTCTGCAAAATAGTTATCTTCAATAAAGTCAAAGGCAATTGATTCTTTCCAACTATTCCAATCATCACGAGTAATAATACCCTTAAGAATGAGCTGAGTTTTAAGTAGCTGTATGAATATGTCGCTAAAGCGTTTTCTTAAACGATCAATAAACTTCTTAAATTTAACTTCGTCTCTGGATATCTCAGTAGATCTACCTAGACTAAACTGAGCCTCTTGCTCTAATCTATTTGATGGTACATTAAGAGATTTATAAAGCTTCTTCTGGAAATATAGAATATCATCTATTTGTCCAAGGTTTTCACCACCTGGTAATGTAGTAATTTCTGTACCTCTACCGCCTTCTCTTCGTGGTAGGAAGAAATCCTCCAGCATTGACATATGCTTCTTATCATCTTTAATATTACCAGTATTAGCATCATAAACCATTTTGTTTCTATATTGGCCCATGATATTCTTCAAGTATTCTTCGGCCTTGCCCTTAGGTAAGTTACCAACATCAATATAGAAGATTCTACGTTCTGGTGCTCTACTGATTCTGTAAATAACCAGTGAGTCTTCCATCATTCGCAATTGGTTAACTGGCTTCAGCGCCTTTTGCAAATAACTTAAAATTCGTTTACGCGAAGGATCTAACACCCCTGACGTACAATATGCGATTGAATCCTTATGTATTTTAATGCCTTCATTATTAGAATGAAGCTTATCATCTTGAAATAAGAAAAATTCTTTCTGACCGACAACAATATTAGCACCCGTCGCAGGATCTTTCTTTTCTTCGATTTCTTTTACTTTTCTAAGTTTGGTTGGATCAATATATCGTAGTTCTTTAATTCCAGCCTTTGCTTTATCTTTATCGATGATAATATGATAGGGTAATCTACCATCTACATACCATCGTCTAAAAATATCGTGCGCATACGCATTAAAGTTTAACAATTTAAGTACAGTATTAAACTCTTCTGTTACTGCTTCCTTAATGGAATCAGATGTGTCAACTTCATCTAATATTAATTTCACAGGTGTATCATCGTGATCACCAACAATAGCTTCATTTACAATGTCGTCAATTGCAGCATCGCACTCAGGTTGAGTAGCCACGTCACGATATTTGTAAATTAAATCAATTTCTGATTTAGCCTTGTCACCATCAAGATCGACGTAAGCTCCAAAGTGACCACCAGCCTGAATGACACCAGCACCGTCCTCATCTGTATTAGGTACAAATGACGGTCTGATGGGTTCTTCACCACCTTTTCGCTTTATTTCAAATCCAAAAAATTCTGCCATTTTTTTTATCCTATAATATTATCGGAGGGGGAATTGTTCCCCCTCGTCTAATAGTATTTATACGACTACTAAGAAGTAGTATTTGACTCCCAGTACTGAACTTGTAGCTCAACTGTAAACTCTTCAATCTCGTTTTCGTTGTCATAACTTAAATCGATTTCAGAAACATTAGTAGGGAAAGTACCTCTAATGTCATAGCGTTTTACAGCATCACCATTCTTGTCAAGTTGCTCAACAATCATGTCTGCCATATATTCAGTTGGATTAGCCAAACCACGGCCGTCAACGTGTTGGTTAATACCGTTGCTCCATCTTTCGAAAGAATCACGAACTACAAAGTCAACGTCATTTAACACTGTAATTGTCCATGGTTCGAAAGTTCGGTCACCAGCCATGACTAGCTTGCGGCCACGGAAGTTAACCTCTACTGGATTAAGAATTGATGCTGGTAATTGAGCAGCTTTACATAGGAAAGAAGTCAATTCAACATTGCCCTGAGCATAGCCAGGAAAGTTACATGTGACTTTAAACATGTTGGATCTAGCGCCACCGCCAGTCAACTTTGATTTAAAATCATCTACGCCTAAAATTGCCATTTTCTATCTCCTCCTAACCGCCGGCGACTTCAGAGAAGTCAACACCAGTTCTTGTTGCAATGAAGTTTAGTGTAATAAAGTTAATAGATCGAGCTGGCTTAATGTAGATGTCAGCAACAAACTGATTAGAATCAATTACTTGACCAGTATTGTTTGATTCATCGCATACTACCAAGAAGTCGGTAAGACCACGACGGCCCTTAACATCTCTTAAGAATGGTTCGATCATATTTCTAAATTGTGCTTGGGTAAATTCATCGTTAAACTCGAATAACTGAGCCTTAGATGCAGTACTGATAGCTTTTTCCAATACGATGAATAGACGACGAACGTTAATTCGATCAAAAGCAGAAGCTCTGCTTAATAGTGTCTTATCACCGAATAGCATTGTACCCTGACCTGGGAACGATACTAATGGATTAACGCGTGCTTTATATAGCATATCACGTTCAGCTTTAGTTGGGTTATACGATAAGCGAGTTACACCACGTAATTGACCGCGGTTAACACCAGCTGGAGAGAACCATGCATCCGCAACACTATCAGTATTTGCACAAAGACCAGCGCAAAGACCAGAAGCTCCAATCCAACGATAAACATCATGGAACTTATCGTATACGTATACTGATGCAGAATCAGCCGCGCCATAGGAAGATGAGTTTAAACTATCAACCCAGCTCTTAGCTAATGCAGGTGTAGTCGCATTACCAATAGGCGGTGAAACAAATGCCATACAATCTTTACGTGTCTCGCACAATGTAATAATGTGATCAGCAATGTTTTTAGCATCAGTTGCGTCTGGATATGCAAATAATAAATTTACATCTTCAATGTCTGAATCAGCAAATTTATCAAATCCGGCAGTAATAACAGAATGACCAATCGCCGAATTTGCGTCAACGCCGCCAGTCAATGCTGCACTATATACAGTATCTGATGCTGCATAAGCGGTTATTGCAGATGAAGTATTTGCAGGATTCAATTTACCGCCACCTTCTAATGTGTCACTCCAGTCAATAAAGTATACATATTCAGATTTAGCATTAATTACGTTCGGCACATATGTGCTAGCGCCAGCTGCATCAACTGCGTCTTCTGCCTTCGATAAAAATTCATAAGTTTCTAAGATGGTACCTTTAGTACCAGTAATTAAACCATCTTCATCTACTACAACCACATGCATTTCATCGTGCATGTCAGCACTATGATATTTTTTAGCAAAATCTGATGTTGATGGTGGAGCACCAAATAGAGATCTATAACTATCAAATGCCGTCGTGCCCATAGCAGTCGCATTGCTTACTGCATAAACCTTTATAGAATTACCTAACACGCCAGGATAACGTGCCGCCCAACTACCTTGGTTTGCTTCAGTTAATGGAGCTGTACCTGTCATTGTTGCTGTAAATTCTTCATGATTATTAATTGCTACTGCAGTACTTCCGCTTACCGCGTTTGTTGCTGCAGCCCCTGCAACCCTTACTACCTTTAGTGCGTTTCCATACTTTAAGAATGATGCCGCAGTTAAAAAGTAGGGAGCTGTGTCCTCATTGGGAGTAGAAAAAACTGTAGCCATCGCATCTTCAGACGATACGAGTACAGGTTTATTCACTGGCCCCCAATTAAAGGCACCTGCGAATCCACCAATGCTGGTTGATACGGCAGGTATTACGCTCGTTGCGTCAATTTCATTGACTTGAACGCCTGGTGATACTTGAAATGCCATCGCTTTATCCTCTTTTATAAATTTGAGTTAGTTAATATGTCACATAATACGAATTAATCTTCACTTGTTTATTTATAAATAAAACAATCTTAACTTTACTCGCCTTTGAACATCGACTTATAAGTGGCTGGCTTGAGCCATATGTCTCTATTCATAAATTTTTCTAATACGTCCTTTGGTAGGTTTTCTCCAGTAGCTTTTCTATAACCTCTTGTTCCAGGCGTAGAATTAATTTCAATAAATGTTGGAGGAATTTTATTTCTATCTTTCGAAGGAAATATATCTACGCCTACCCATAAGCCGTCAACAGCCTTTGCTGCTTTTTCTACATGCTCTATTTCTAAATCAGTTAATTCTATTGGAGCTGGCTTTGAGCCTAATGATACGTTAGTTCTAAAATCCTTTTTAACTGTTGGTCTTTTAATCGCTCCATGGAATTTACCTCCAATAACGTGTGCTCTAATATCAAAGGTAAAATCTTTAATCATACTTTGTAATAGGATACCCATATTTGGATCCAGCTTATGCAGTAGCTGAACCGTAGAGTGTAACGAGCTCTCTGAATCTATTTTAATTACACCAATACCGAGTGAACCTGTAAGAGTCTTAAGTATGATTGGATATTTATCACCTAATCTTTCCATTGCGTCAATGGCTTTTTCTTGATGGTGGACTAATACTGTTTTAGGCTGTTGCAATTCTGCTTCTGCAAGATATAGACTTGTTCTATATTTATCTGATGTGATTTCCATACAAGAGCGAGTGTTAACGCATACTACGCCTGCTCGTTCTAGTTGTGTTAAGAAGTCTGACCAAGCCTTTCTTTTTGTAACCGGAGCTCGTACGAATACGAGAGTATTATCGTCAATTTTAAATTTGCGTTCTTTTTCGGCCATTCCATCGTAAATGTATCTTACGTCATTTTCTAAATCGGAATAGGCGCCTTGGACATCAACTTTAAATCCAGTAAGACCTAGCTTTTTACCTTCTTCAATAAAGTCGTCAGCGGTCTTTTCTGGATCATCAGGGTCTTCAGGATCGTCATACCACAGATATACAAACTTATATTTTTTAGTTTCTTCTTCTAAAACGTGCTCATGCTGTTCTTTAGCATGACGTCTTTCGATTATTTTTTTTACTAGTTGTCTTTTCATTTGAAGCCCTTCCACTCCTTTTCGAACCATATGTTACCGTCGTCTCCTTTCTCACCACTATTTATATGGTTTTGACCATTATCTATATAGCCAAAAGGCAACATATCGTCTTGAATCTCTGCTAATCTTTCCTTGTATAGCAGATTCTTTACGTCTATATTTGTTAAATTTTCAAATACATCAGTGGAAGTAAACCAACCAAATAGAACTAAATTCATCATTAGATCATCGTGATTGGGCGCAACTGCTTGATACGAATTACCTTTAGAAACAAATGTCGACATTTCAACAATCGTATCTGAATCGTATATGACCAATTTCTTTTGCTCAATTAAATCTTTTATTGTAGAGCACCCAATTCGTTTTACTCTTCTTGTCATTGTAACGCCGATAGCATTACTCTTAATTGAAGATTCTACAAAAATGTTTTCGTATTCTAAATCGTAATATAATCCATTACAAACTACAGCCCCTTGATCATTACTCTCTACAAGCACATAAGCTTCGTTATATGTTTTGGCATACTTGTAAATGATATCTGGAAATAGCATAGGCGATAGCTTATTATCTCTGAATACGCATACTTGCTCAAAGGGCTGGGCCGATACGTCTATAACATTAAATGTAGAATAGTCTTGCCCTCGTCCTTTAGCAACATCAACACAAATTACATATTCGTGGCCTTCTTGTGGCTCTTTGTAGATGGAGATATTTTCCTTATGGTACTTTGGATCTACTGCCTGTTGCGCCAATAAATGATTAGCATCAATGAGCGTATTACCTCGACCATGGAATGTATTACCAAACTCCTGATCAAACTGTAAGGCAGAAGTATTAGCAATGGTTTGTTCTTTCCATTTCTCATCTCGCCCTGGAACGTCCCACCAATCTACTCTGAATGGCTTAAATTCGTTTGTGCCCTGACTTGCACCTTCCCACAATTTATGGTATACGTTACCGATGCCATTAGCTGTAGAGGTAATAATAATTTTTGTTTCTTTACCAGAAGATACTACTGGGTATGTTGATGTATAAAACTGTGCATCATTCTCAATGAATGCAAACTCATCGAGAAACAATAAGTTAATTGATAAACCACGAATAGAACTACCAGACGTTGCTGCAGCAATAATCTTTGAATTATTACTAAACTCAATTGATCCTTTATTTAATGCCTTACAGCCAGGTTGTAAAAAGAATGGCAGGTTTTCTAACATTAGCGTTACACGAGCTAACATTTCTCTCGCCGTAGCACCTTTGTTTGCCAAAATAGCAATAGTCTTCTCAGGGTGGAAACACGCATACCAAAGTAAATACGCTACAGATGAAATAGATTTACCAGATTGTCGACATGCTAGTACGATAGAGAATCTATTCTGATTAAAATGATTAAACATATTTTCTTGGTATGGATATAAATCGAACGGAACTAATCCACTATCAAGCGATATTACCTTAAGATATGTACGCGCAAAATATGCAGGATCTTGCATACATTTAGCGTATTCTAAAACTTCAGGTTTTGTAAATTCGGTTTCTACTCCGTCGCGCTTTACTGACGGATTTCCTAGATAACCAAACTCATTATTCTTGATCTTCTGCATCTATAATTCTATCTTTATCCATCAACATTCTTTGTAGGTCTGTGGTAGAACCTACGAATACATTATTATTCGTCACACGTTTGGCTTCGTCTTGCTTATCGTCTTTGGAAAGATCCTTTTTAGCTTTCTGTAGGGCCATCAGTTTTTCTGTAGTATCAGCAATATCCTTTATGGATTTAGATAAAACCTCAAACGCACGGGGGTGCTCTGATTCTCTCGCAAGTTCTGCAAGTGAATCGAGTGAATGAGTTCCAGTTCTTATTAGGTCTCTATAGGTTTCACGAGAAAATTCATAATCATCTTTTATGTCTTTTTCTTCAACCACTTTCGGAGCTTCTGGTTTAACTGGAAGATTCTTTTCCAGTGAGCTTCTCATTTTATCTAATTTGTCCATTCTATATTTCCGTTAGTTACGGTTAGTAGCCTCCACCGCTTGTGCCACCTGTATTGCTTGCAGTATTATCAGTGCCGTCAGTGCTATCTATTACTGTAGTCGCACCAGAGGTAGAAGTATTTGTTTGATTCGCATTATCAGCTACTGCGGCCGTAGTAGTTATTTCTTCTAATATTGCAGCAGTGTTTGGATCAACATCAAATCTTGCTACATTGTCAGTTACTATTATCTGGCCACGCATAGCTGCATGTGATGTGCATTGATAATAATAAAGGCCTTTGTTAGTAAATGTAAATGATGTAGCTTCATTAAGCTCACTGGCCAAAATGTCGCCACTAGAATTTTCAATTTGTAATGGGTGCAATGGCGCTAGTTCATTAATAATTGTTATACTATCGCCTGTGTAAATATTAATTGTGGGATCATTTACTTGTGATATAGATCCACTTCTGTCTAAACTGCTACTATTAAATATATAATCTTCATCATTAGCGTCAATTATGGAATAATTATATGTTTTAGGGTTAAGTATAGAAGTTCCATTAGCAATAGCGTCAGCGACAGCATCTTCGAATTGTCTAAGATCTACAACATCGACATCAACTTCCCTAATAATTGGCTTATCGCCTGTAGGGCCATAAAACTTCATTTTCATTGTAAAATCCAATTGATATATAAGAACTCTACGCGATGTATAATCACCTTCGTAGCTATCGTCAATATTAACGCTATTTAAAATAACTGGAACATCTTGAGTAAATGCAAAATTATCAACAGGCTTTATTGATACAGTATAGTCTGGTGTAAAATATGGAAGAATTTGTTCTACTATTTGTAGGCCGTCGTCTTGGCTTTTTGCCATAATATATAACGACATTCCGATATCATATGAGGTATAATTATTAATTGCCTTTCTTTTAGTAGTATCACTACCGTGATCTTCTATTATTCTATTTAATTTATTTAATTTTTGATTAGCATCAACTGCTAAAGATGTAATTTCAAAGCCCATTCTCGGAAGCTTTAAAGCCACAGATTGTTTATACCCTGATTCTTGATCTAATCTAGAAAGAAACTTTTCCTTAGGACCGTAGGATAATGGAACTTTAATTTGATTGAGAACTCCACCATCTGCTGCTTTACGAATGACATTAATATTGTTAAATAGCGTACCAAAAACGGCCACTGATTTACGCATTGTCGCATGGTAAAAATGTCCACCAAACATTAGAAGTTCTCCGAAGGATCACCAAATGGATTGGTTTCCGTAAAGTCTAAGAAATTGTCAGTAAATGTTTCAAATGCTACATTTTGTGCAGCCGAATCATTTGCCATAAAGTTATCAGTATCGTCGTCGCCTACGTCATATACGCGAGTGATATAGCACGTATTAGCAGATTCTGAACCAACCAAACCATTGGTTGTAGAAGCTATGAATTGTCTATAGTCACTAGCACCAGTTACACCAATATTAGAAACTCCAATTTTAGCAAGTGTGTCCGAAGTTTTATCGAGTGTCTGCACTGTACCATATATCTGTACTGCTGGAGTAGTATCTGTTGCAGCAACTAGGGTTTGTGTTACGGTTTCACCTCGTACAAAATGATTGCCATTTGTAACATCTAATTGTATACCAGCTAAATATGCTTCGCCACCTATTTCATCATCAATAGCATCAATACCAGTATCAAAGTCTTCGTCATTATATTCAAACAATGCGCACGTGAGTTTATATACGGGTAAGTTAGATAACTGATAAAACGGCTTATCGTCTTCAACAAATGTAATTTCAAAAAACGAGTTAGTCATTGGAAGGAATAATAGATCACCTTCTCGAGGTTTATCTAATCCTTCATATGAACCAATTTGATGATTCCAAGTTTTTCGTGATATTACAAACGAAGCTTCATCTCTTATTTCAAGACCAAACTTCTGATAAAGATCACCAGCTCCTTCAAATCCATCTACATTTTCAATATATGCTTCTGTTAAATAAGCATCGTCAAAGTTAGAAGTTGGATCTTCGTTTAGAATATTATCCCTATTAACAAGACTGCGGGGGATATAATAGACATCTTGTCCAAATATCTTAAGTGATTCAATTACCAAGTCTTCATACAGATTTTGTTCTGACCGAACGGCTTGGGAAAAGTATACGTTTCTAGGCATTTATTATCCTACGTAGAAGTCGACTGGCTGCTCCCAGTTTAATCTAACTTCTTCTTCAAGTCTTTGTAATTCTTCAACGGCATCATCAAACAATTGGCGACCATTGAAAGTAACCCCGCCAGGCATTTGCATTCCTTCAAATTTAAGTAAGTTAGCACCCCATTGTTTCTTAATGAGTGCCGTAGCATATTTCTTTAAGAAATAATCGTTATATACATCAGTGAATGTAGATGGATCAATAATTCGATATCCTTCAACTACAATATAAGCACCAATTTGAACTTCGTTTTTCCAATCCATATCGATTCTCAAACGATCTCTATGGCGATCAAATGAGACAAATTTATCGTCTGAATCAATAAGAACGTCTAGTGTGGACAAATATTGTTTAGCCATTGTATACTCTAATAGACTACCCATATAGCCAAGACTATACATATCGTTTAGATGCATTTGGTATTTTACATCGAAAAGGCTTGTGCTTGAGCTATGATCTCTAATTGGAAGAACTCTAATAACATCTGTTACCAAATCGGGTATGTTAATATACCCATAGTCAATTGCACCAATAGTCACTGATGAAATAGTACTAGTGGCCTTAGATGTTGTTCCTATAATTTCATTTGTCGCAATAAAGGCATTTTTATCAATAGGGTCATAATTATTGATTGATAATACGTTTTTGGTTTTAGATACTACAGTGGCAATAGCTTCTTCTTCAGCAGCATTAACCAATGTAGCCGTAGCATTTCCTATTGTACCTGCAGTTGTAACTAATGCTGTATCATTTACTTCAGTTAACGTAAACCCAGTTACATTTGGAGCCGTTCCGACAATTGCACTTACTTTATATTCGGCAGCATCTGAATTATATCCAGTAATAGACCCTACACCGTCGGCAGTTCCAAACAAGTCTGATATAGTAATTCTATCGCCTACAGCAATATCTGCAGCATCACACGTAAAGTTTCCAGCAACATCAGTAATAGCCACAGTTGTTAAAACGGTGCTATTGCTAAGTGTAATTGTTTCACCGACTGTAAAGGCCGCGGCCTCAGCTTCGGTTGGAAGTACTAGTTTGGTATAGTCAATTTTTTCCTTAAGGAATACTTTTTCAATGGCATCAGTATGATAGTGCTGATAGAATTGTAGAGCTTCGTCTATTCTATCATCTAACTGATCGTCGTCAACATTAATTTCAATTACTGGTGCACCTAGATTTCTAAGGCAGTAATCAATTAATGTTTCTCTGCTGTTTGGTTTAGCCATTTAAACACCTCTTACTTTACTATATTTATATACTTTATTTATATGTTACTCAGGCTTGTCGGGCCAAACAATGTTAGCTGGGTCGTCTTGATTAGTGATATCTCTTAATGCTTGTCGATACGAAGCCCATTCTGAATCGAGCTCGGTTCCACATTCATAAGCCTTAATTACCAAATAATCAGTATCTGTTAACATAGAATTTCTTTCGTTTCTAACCCCGGCCCATAAAGCCTCTAGCATTTGATTGACTTCTTCGGCTTCACGCTCAATTACAACCCATTCTAAATTCTCATATGACCAAGATAGACGATGAGTACGAGGATTGTATTCTGGCTCAGCTGGAGCTTCAACCCAACCAGCATCGGCTATTTCTTCTTCGGTATACGTACTACTATCAGTACGAACAGTTTCACCATCACTAAGTATTATTACGTCTGGTAAGACTCGTGGATATTCTCCGTTATTTGTATTTGTATAAATTTTCATATTTATTTTCTCTTTAAAGTTAATACATTCCTACAAAAAGTGTTTGATCAGGATCTATAAGACTCATATTATTATTGGCAGAAGCGTGCGTACTGTCACCAGTAGTATTACAAAATGCTATTCTGATTGAACCTTTTTCAGGAAACGCATACGTTGCTTGTGATTTCATATAGCCGTACCTGCTATAAGTAGCAGACGGTGATGTTTCCTTATACCAATAATATTTATTCGTTATTTGCCCTAATGTTCCATCCCCAACTGGCAAAGGTTCTGTACTCGATATTGGTACACCGTGATCGGCCCCCGTCGATGCTGATCCAGTAGCATTTCGTCTATTCCAATATCCTGCTGAGTTAGGATTATTACTTTGATCAGATGTTGATCCGTTACCATCAGTTCTTAAATTGTTCCATGTTGTAAACGCAGCTACAGTAGCTGGAGTACCTAAAGATGAATAATTACCGGGATTCTGATAAAATACACCAGGAGTAGGAAAGGCAGTATCTGGTTCTATAGCGTGTATTACATTCCCCCCAGCATCTAAAATTTGTATTCCGCCAATAGGGGTGTCGTTCTGCCAACGATAGCTACCGCTATCAAGAGTATGCTGATGTGCAATATATAAATGACCAGTTCTTGGCTGATCTATTTGAAAGAAAACTTCACTTACATCATAAGCACCGTTGTAATCATTGTTATTGCCCATAAATTCCCTAGAATCAATAGCTCTACCTCTAAAATTAGCAAAAGTACTTCTTATGTCAAATAATCGTGTATAAGAAGCATAGCCGGCAGACATAGAGCCTATTCTTTCGTTTTGAAAGGCAGTATGCCTAGTTTCGCCGAGTCCCTCTGGGTTATCAATATAAGGCGCGCGATGAACGTTCATATTGTAGTCAAGCGCATCTAATGATCCACCACGATATTTAGCTTTTGCAGGGTGATGATATGCTGCGAGCCTTCCTAAATTTCCTTTCATTACGTAGCCTCCGTCCACAATACACTCTTATAAGTAAAATTATTTGCTATAGTCTTATCGCCAAAATATAAATCAGTAGCGGCACTATCACCACTATTTAAATTTTGTATACCAAACGATATTTCATCGCCGCCACTATATGTCCCTAGGCTTGCTGAACCACCCGCACCGTCGACTATATCGCCAATCCTAACTCCCCAGATTCCATCGTCAAAAGAAAACCCAGAACTTACGCTATAATAACCATTGGTGCCAATACGGGATTGCGCAGAAATTAACCATCGAGTATTAGGATTATTATACGATCCAGTATAACCATTGCTATTAGACTTTAACCCATAATCAGCAAATACTTCTACCCTCTGCGCTTGCAGAGGATAAAATAAATCTTTAAGTCTTACATTTGTTTTATATTGTGTGTCAGGAAAGCTCATATATATAGTTCCTAAATGGCCACCCGTGTCGCCTTCAGCCACGGGCCCGGAAAGAATCGACATAGCAAACCATGCGCAATTTGGTGTTAAACCTGGAAAACTGCCCTTAGTAAGTACTGGGCCCGACGAACCAAACATAGTATAATCAAATTTTCCAGCCGTAGTTATATTGCCCGCACCGCCCCCTGAAGTAGTACCAGTTAAATCTTCAACGAAAGCATTTCTAACTGGCAATGCCCAAATTTTATAATCTGAATTTAAGTTCTGTAGCCCTGAGAGTATCGTAGAATTGCTAGTAGTATTTGTATAACCATTAAATAAGCTATGAACGCTTTTATAATCAACCGGAGGGCCTGAAACTTGTTGGCCATTTAAATCGCGCTTTCCGGATGGATAGTGTACATACGATTCAATAGCACCGTACTGGAACATGTCACCTGAAGTCATACCTTTAAAAGTATTTAATATATTACGGCTTCTGTATAAATTATATCCCATTATGGTGTATACTCCTCTCTACCAATAAATACATCAGCCTCATGAGAATACGCAGTCTGTGAACCAATACCCGACGGATGATTTACAAAATCTATTTGGACTTTTATTTGGTCTGTAGGCTCTAAAACTATAGGCATGGCTTTGGATATAGGTACTACTGTTTCACCAGGATGAATAATGCATGAAAAAATTAGCCTATTAACGCTTGACCTCGAGTGATATACATTAAGAATCGAAGCATCAGGTTGAGCTGTATTTGTTGTTGATTGATAATAATGCACATACATATAATTATACTTCCACAACTCGCCCGTAGGCACTGCCGTGGTAACACTTACCGTTTGGGAATTATAAATATTACCCCAAGTCAAATGTGTATTTTCGGTTTCTAAGTATAAAGCCGTAGCATTACTAATATTACTCATTTGGTTCTAACTCCACTTACAGTAATATATGACCAATTATAGCTTCCGGCAAGATTTTTTAATGTTCTAAATTGACATTCTAATATTAATTGATCAGCCGTAACACCATCTGCGTATGGAAAGTAAATAGGATTAGAAGAAGTTATCAATGGTAATGACAATTCATGATGTAAAACCCTAACATCTCTGTAAAGATAAGCAGAGGTGGTACCACGTCTTAACCTTAAAGTAAAGTAATGATGAGTTGATTGGGTCTGATTATGTAAAATTAAATTGTCCAACTTAAGCACAGATCCGATCTTAGAAGTACTTGTCGAATTAATCGCAGCAGATATGTCTTTCCACCCAGTAGAACTAGAGACATAAAATTTTTCGGAGTAATTTGTAAATTCACTCGCGCCTCTAATATCTTCGGTGCTTAAATAGGGTATTGTAGTAGTCGCCATGTAATTACCTCTTTATATATCTATAGGTAATAGCTATTGCAAATTTATTTTGATCATAGCCGTAAAGTTGAGCAGGGCTATCAGGTTGACCGAACGGATTACCTATATAATAATTAAAACCGCCAGCAGTAGGAAGAGAATCGCTGGTTATTCTAAGTGGATTATCCGCAGTAACTGGATAAATTGTGCCATGGCCAGGAAGGCGAACATTATCCATTACGTTTAGTGTACCAAGATTTAAGTCGATAACCCATGGAAAACCGTGGGTCGAAGTAACTGATATGCCAACAATATCTAATATATCTGAGGAAAAGTCATCATTATCTAAACTCACATCACTAAATCCAATATCTGTAAGGATGCTATTTAATCCAAGATATTGAGAACTGGCCGCGACGGTAGCGGAATGAACAAATGTTCCTATATAAGTTTCCATTAGTTTGGTATCTCCAAGCCAGAAGCTACAATATGCAATACTTGAGACGAGCCATCATTACCACCTCCAGCAATAGTAGCTGCTTTTACTAAAACTCTTTCTACGTCTCCTACGTATAATGGTGCGTCTGCGCTTACTGCAAAATATGTCGCACCTCTTGGTACTGTTGCTTGAATTATTTGTCCATATGAATTACTGTCGGTATTAAGAAAGATTCTTACAATATAATCGTTACTCGAGCTAGTATTGCATATTGATAGAGTTTCCAATTTTCCGGTTACATTACTACTAGATCGTTCATAGGCTACTTGATTAGTCGAAAGATATGCCATGGTAGTTAGGCGCGTAAATGGAGTAATAGTAGCGGGATTAATATGTGACATTAGCTATATTCCTCAGTTGCGATATAGTAAGTTGGCGTTCCAGATCCGCTTTGACCGCCGTATTCAACAGATAATATTTCATCTTCATAAAGATAAAATGGCCTTTCTTTATCGAATACACATACACTATTTCCTGGAAATACTTCTACCTCGCATATTTTTCCAGCCTCGGCCAAACCCGGATAATTATCACGTGTAAGATATATGATTTTACTTTCAGTAGCACTTGCATCTAAAGTAAATGTTAAATTTACAACCTTAGTTACATAATCTTCATCAGCTGAGGTAGGTGATAGCATTCTGATCGTCCCAACGGGCGATGATGGCGGTACGCTGCCGTAGCCAATTCTTATTCTGATATCACTAATGCCTTCAGCAAGATTAGGATTAGGCATCGCTGTACTCCTGCCAGGATATATACACGCAATAATTACTGCTTGAGACCGAGCTAAAATTATGCGAGAGTGATTGGGCATTAGATACGTAAATCGGTTGATCTTCCTTGGCGATTACCACTTCGCTTTGCGGCTCAACCGTAGCGGTTGCAATACGATTACCAGCATAATAAAGACTATATATTGTACTTTTCCCTAGTGTACTCGCACCTTCCTCTTTATTAGATACCGTTAAATTTACAATTTTATATAATTTTTCACTAGACGTCGCGGTAAATATATTACTAGGGGTTGTACCAGGGAAGTACGAATCACTTTTAAACTCTGTTGTTTTAGTATAGTAATTAGACGGATTTACATTTATAATTTCAGTTGCCATAATATAATTTATCCTAGTAAGTACTGTAATCCAATCACATCACCCACAGTTAAAGAGTCGCGTTTAATATCAGGATCTTTAATATATAGTTTTAGCTGATTTACTGCCCAGGTAGTAGCTACATAAACTCCGATACTTACCCAACCGTCAGCTACTGCGGTAAAGGAGTTGGATCTCTGAGTCCAACTTGTGCCGATAGTAGTACCTGACGCTATCGTGTATTGCCGGGACTCTTCTTGAACTAAAGAATAGCTAGCACCATTACTTACATGCGTTTTACCGGCCGGTAAAGTAGTAGTTGTATCATACTGATAGGCGTATATCCATATGCTGCCCGTAGCATTAGCTTTAACTGGAACGGTAATATGAATTTTTTCACCGGCCTTAACTTTAAATGCTTTAAATGATAAACCTGATAATATTCCTCCAGCAATTGGAGTCAATTGAACCGCGTCTTCAGTAGTATTCCATATAACCGAATCTTCTACGTTATTGTTGAATCCAGGAACCCAGCCTTTTACTCTCGCTAATGTTCTATCCGCGTCGTCAATATCATCAATGTCAAGGTCTCCCCAAAACAGTCTATTACCACTGCCAGGGTAAAGCAATACTTTTCTAGTACTACCTGCTGTATTGGGAAAGGTAAATTCATTAGCAGTACCGCTATTAATAACAGTATCACCAGCTATGTTTAGATCACCCGCAACATCAACAGCATCGTTTGAACTATCGATATGCATGATAGTATCGTCATGTGCAGTAATAATTGTATTATCAGATTTTTTAAAATATAGAGCGCCGTCTGCGGTGTTCATGGCCATTTCGCCATCACCGAGATTTTCAGCTGTAGGAATTGCGTTCGCGTTATTCGAACGTCTTAGACGAATTTCAGTTTTTACGGCCAATTTTGGCTTCTCCTATGTTCAATCTCTATATAGAGCTGTTAATAAAATGTAGCTTCCTTGTATATACAAGGTGTATAAAACTATTTATACGTAAGCTTAGTAGTCTCCGCCATCAATGACGTTACTAAATGCTGGTGCAGCACCACTATCTGCTTGTAAAATAGATCCATCAGCTGTTGAAGCAGCTGTAACATCTAAAGCATTAGTGCCATCACCATATACGACACCGTTGTCTGTAACTGTTGCTAAACCAGTACCACCATATTGAACTCCAACTGTTGTACCATTCCAAGTCCCCGTTGTAATAGTACCAAGAGTCGTAATTGTAGCTTGACCAACATAGGTTGATGCAATATCGATAGAATCTGTGCCTACTGTAATTCTATCTGCTGTACCTACGACATCAAGTTGGTTACCAGTTTTAGTTAATCCATCACCGGCTGTAACCTGACCAAGGCCTGAGAATTGAGTAAATATAACATTATCTGTACCTACAGTACCTACTGGATCGGATAGTACAAATCCACTATTTTCATATGTATCACCACTATCTACGAATACAAAGTCACCACCAGCCATTTCAGTTGGTGTATCAAAATCATCTGCCCTGGTTAAAACCGTAGTTGATGTCACTACGTAGATACCATTATGAGCTTTGTTAGTTTCACCATTAATGATAACCCTGTCGCCTGTAGTAATATCTGTAACGCCATCGAAATCACCACCAGCGAAATCAAATGTAGCACCTGTAAGCTCTAACGTTGCGCCATCACCACTACTTCCATTATCATAATCTACTGCAGTAGCACCTGTGATTGATTGAAGCGTAGAATCTACTAATGCATGTACTTGTTCGTGTACGTGTAAACCTTCAGCAAGTGCATCAACATAAGATTTAGGTACTAATGAGTTATCACTAAAATTATTTCTGAGCTCGTAACCAGACGGAAGAGTAACTGTACCCTCTCCGTTAGGCGAAAGGGTTAGATTTCCGTCTGTATTAGTGGTAGAAATATCATTACCATCAATAGTAATATTATCTACATCTAAAGAAGTTAGCGCATTTATATCAGTTATTGTATCGCCAAGAGATACGTCTGTTGAACCGATTGTAATACCATCGTTGGTAAGCTGTGCGTTGGTAACTGTACCATCCAGCTGAGACGTTGCAATTGAAAGGTCTCCTTCGTGTGTCGTAACATCAGTAGTAGTTACTGTATAACCTGTGATATATCCTGCGCCATTTGTAAGCTCATTATTATTTGTTGGAATATCGCTTGTAAGTGCAACAGTACCAGTTGTTGTTGGAAGCGTTAATGTACCAGTGTTACTAATAGAAGAAATTACAGGTGCCGTCAGAGTCTTATTCGTAAGAGTTTGTGCGCCTGTTAACGTAGCAACTGTCGAATCAATTGCTAATGTCACTTGATTATCAGAAACTGTAGAATCTATACCAGTACCGCCAGTAAATGATAGCGTGTCCGTACCAACAGTAACGGTATCACTATTAGTACCGTCACTGATTGTAAGACTAGCAGATAAAGAACTTGTGGCATCATCAACATATTCCTTAGTAACCAGTGAGTCATCACCGAAGCCAGTTCTATCTTTATATCCGTCAGGAACATTAACAACTCCAGTGCCATTAGGAGAAAGTACAATACTTCCGTTGGTGGCAGTATTGGAAATCGTGCCACCATTTAAATCTAGATCATCAACCTTTAATTGCTCGAGCTTAGAATCAGTATTCGTAATAAGAGCACTGTTTGCTTGAAGTGAACCCTTTGCGTGGTCCATCATATCAGTAAAGTATTTACCACCAATAACTGCTACAGCCGTAGCGAATCCGGTACCGTCTTCAGCTGCAGCACCAATATATAGTCTATCACCGTTATTAGAACCATTATCTGCTAGGTAGGAATATGCTAATTCACCAGTCTTTAGATTCGTTGGTGCGTTAGTAGTCGCTCCAGTTGTTAATATCTTTATTCTCGTTTTTGCTGCCATATTAGTATAGTCCTGCAGTTATAGTAACGTTTTCGTTTTCAACATTAGTTTTTAATTCGAATTTTTCTGATGTTGCATTATAAATTAATACTGCTCCATCAGCTTTTCCGGCGGCATCAATATCGGCCAAATCTCCTAGAGATATCCCACCGGTATTAATCTTTAAAGTTTGAGCTACAATTTGATTTTGCTGAGTAGCTTTACCCTTTAATTGATTAGTCTGTTTAACCTTAGCCTTTATCGACATATTAGCTGGCTCTTGTTACGCCAGGCATAACTTCAACCTGTCCTTCTAAAACCCTAGTAACCGAAACTCCATCATCAGCCGTAATTTCTACATCGTATACATATCTGCCAGCTTTCATACCATTAGTTTGTGTAGCAGTTAGAGATATTTCTAAGTTACCATTTGTAGGATTCGGGATCGATGTTGCAAAATCGACAGCAGTAGAAGAACTATACGTTTTTCTAATTTGTCCAGAGGCGGTATAATTAGTTAAATCTAAAATGTTTCCATCATTATCCGTAACAGCGATCTCAGCTGTAAAGGTTGTACCTTGATCTACCGTTAAATTAGAAATAATTGCCATCTACTTATCCTATTTAGTATTATTTATATTCTTTAATTCTTCAATAGCTGCTTTCAATTGGCTATTTTCTTCTTTAAGCTCTTTAATCGCTTCGATAAAGAGAGCCGATAGTTGGTTATAATCTACTACTTTGTGAGAATCTTCTCCGTTAAGATCTTCTGTGTCGCTAACAGCTGATGGTAATACTTCTTCAACGTTTTGTGCAATAACACCAGCTGAAGCTTTACCATCTTTTTTCCAATTGAATGTTACCCCATCTAATTGAGATACTAACTCTAGCGCACCTTCTACTTTTTCTATATTGTCTTTTAACTTTTTATCAGAAGATGTTGTGGTAGAGTATGCAATAATATTACCGTCAGCGTGGAAGTTACCATTAGACATAAAGGCAAATTCTCTCTGGCCAGCAAAGTGAATCCCCGCAGCTGCGGTTGAATCAAATAGCATGTAATTATCATTGTTATAACCAAATGCCGTAACGCTTCCACTAAGATCTTCCAATACATTAAATTGAACGGCAATATTGTTGCTTCGAAGACTTACACCGTTTCCAGAGAAAAATCTCACAGAACTGCTTTTACCCTGTGCCTGCACCGCATTGAAACCGTCCGTTAATGCGTCCATCGTTCCTGGTTGAGTCGTAGAACTTTCGTCATACACGTTTATATTACTATAAGCATTTTGGTTTTCTTCTGCAGTAGTACTAATTGTCAGTCTACTATTACTTCCCGCGCCACTCGATGGTCTAGTAACAGTAATTGTACCATCTCCAATTAAATATATGTCTTGTTGGTCAGTACTATCTGCTGCGTTAGTAAGCACAATATACTGGCCATTGCTGTCGTGAGTAATAGTTGTGTTGAGGGCCAAGGTATACTCAGTGTCAGCCGAAGATGTACCTGCACCAATTAATGTTCTTACGTCTTCAGCTGTAATGTCGGTATTGAATGTAGGAGTACCGTCAGTCCCTAGTATCGCTGGAACACCAGTATCTGAGGTAATAGCGTTAACTGAGTCTTCAAGTGCTGATATATCTACACCATCAACCGTTGCATTAGCTTGATGCAATGTAATATTTCCATCATCTGTAAACGTAACTAGCTCAGAGGTATCCGATAATGTATTATAGAACGTATGATTACCTAAGGAAAAGTATCTACTAGCATTCGCATGCATTTGAATACCACTTAATATTCTACCGGTCGACGCGGCGCTGTCACTGGTATTAGGCTCATCCGTAGCTGCAACTAGATACATACCATTGTAATCATACAGAACCTGCGCAGAATCACCTGTATGCTGTTTTTCAATAAAGTATATACCACTTTCAGTGCTATTATACTGAATAGGTGGAGTAGAGTTAGGAACAATATGACCCACTGAAGCGGAAATTTCAGCTTCACTTAATGCGCTATTGCCTTCAGTATCGAGATTCGGCCCTGCTGCAGTATTAATTGAAGCCTGAACGGGTATCGCCGCGGCCGATATTCCAGTTAAATGGCCATTATCGTCAATTGTAAGATTCTGAATAAAGTTACTGCCGGCATTTGTCGATGTTCCAGCGCTAAGAGTAGATGTATTAGCATGATTAATCGTAATTGATGCTGGCGCTTCTGATCCTTGAGTTGTTACTTCTGCGGCTGCAGTTAAATCTATACTAGTACCACCTATAAACTTAATTGTACTATCATTAGAACTAGCATCAAGTTCAGTGGTATCAGACATTACAGTTTTAAATATATTTTGTGTCGAGCCTTTATCATCATTTGTTACGGCTATAGCTACGTTAATAGGATTAGTTAATCCGCTGGTCCCGTCGCCAGAAAGGTTAACATTAACTGTCGCTCCGTCAGAATTTGTAGCGTCCCCTTTAAACCTTATGTTATTAGCAGTGGGCAAAACATCTACAGTAGTCGTGCTACCGCTACTAGGATCATCGAATAATGAAAGTTCTCGTATATAACGAGCATCAAAATTGTAAGTTTCATATCCGCTAATATGCCCTTGGTCTAGTGTTAACGAAACCACACTAGTTCCATTGGTTGGGGTTGCGGTCGATTCAGTACCAGCAAACGCTTTATGTTCAATATAAACTTCCCTATAAGCACTGTTTAAACTTAATTCAATTATTCCGTTATCATTAATTTGCTGATCACCCGCACCCTCACTAGTTTCAGGGACATAGCTTCCTTCTTTAAAATATACACTGGACGAGTTAGTGACCGGCGCCAATGTCGACGCATTTACTCCTAATAACCAAGAATCAAAATCATCAGCTTCAGTAATGATATTTGAATATGTAGCATTCTGATTTACAATGTCATCAGCATAGGGATTTAAAACCTGCCATCTATTGGTTGCTTCACTAAATACTAGCTCTGCGTTCTGCAATGAGCCGCGATTTACATTTATACCAGCATAAGTAAATGCTGGAGTAGCATTACTTGCAAGATCAGAGTTAAGCAAAATGGTATTATCACCAATATTAACTTCATTCGATGTAACAACATTAAAGTCATCATTAACAGTTAAGCTGCCTCTAACTATTAGATCTTTACCGATAATACCACCGCCAGCAGTTTTAAATGATGCTGTAGAGATCTCATCGGGCTGGTCTTCGTTTGTAATTGACGCGTCCGCATCACCTTGAATATCAAGCGAAGTGGTAATTTGTACGTTGTCAGCTAAACCAACGGTAGCGGATGAGCCTTCACTCGCAGTATGCGAAACTGTAATCTCATTAGAAGTACCAGATATTCCAGACATATAGTTACCGGTGGTATCAGTACCAAGGGCTACGCTATTTGGTTGTATTGTGGTTGAAATGGACACATTTCCAAGATCAGTCATTGTCGCCGAACCAGTAACATCTCCACTTAGAGTAATAGTTGGATCATTTACGTTAAAGGTAAACTGCTTATTAGTATTATCCCATCCAACTGATATACCGCTTTCAGTGCTAGATTCAACTAGATGTTTAGCATTATCGAAAGTGACGATGGGAGTAGTAGCTTTAGTCCATACGGTACCATCAGCATTTGGATCCATGTAAGACACTTCCCACGCTCTATCATAATCACTTAGTTGAGAAGGATAATTCGCCCCATCAGTTAAAGCATTCTCACGGTATAATAATTCTACATCAGAAGCACCTGCAACCGCGCCATTTGTTTCCCCAGCTTCGTTTTCATCAAAAATTCCACCATTTATATTGATTAAGCCTCGATCAATAGAAATACCTTCACCTGACGCGACATTACCAGCTAATTTTACAAATGAAGTTTCAAACGAAACTTCGGTGCCGCCACCGCCAAGCAACAAATTACCATCTCTAATATCTAGCGTTGAGCCAGTTGGATATGTAACAGTGTTACCGCTTGTAAACGTTAGATCTTGATTAATCGTCTGGCCGCCGTTAGATGTTATTGTTCTAAGCACGGTATCATCTACAGTAAGAGCACCTGATCCACTACTTAATTGATAAGTAGCAGATAGATTAGTTAAAATTAATCCATTAGCTAATGCCTCCCCAGCTACAGCATTACGACCGGATAATGTAAATCCTATCTGTGGTAGAATATTAGTATCAGGAATTGTTAATTCTAAAGAAAAGGTCTGATCAGATGTACTAGAAGTTCCAACTATGGTTACTTCGTCTTGAGCTCCAAGACTATAGTCACTATTTAAATATTTTATAAATGCTACTAAAGTATATCTACCATCTAAGTTATTGCTGGCGTGTGGAATAGTACCACTAAAGTAAACAGTCTTACCTCTTAAATTGGTATCTTGAATGAAGGTACTTGTTTCTAAGAATACGCCACCGTCAGTAGAATCATTTGGATCTAAACGGTTTAATGGATTTCCACCCCAAGGCGTGGCATTATCAGTTCCAGCAGCAATGGCGGTATTAGGTGATCTTGTAA
>Ga0213865_10000657_pt1 | contig 23318 bp, 32 predicted proteins | sample PICome_6_FD_160100 | JGI IMG/M metagenome (GOLD analysis project Ga0213865, IMG submission 160100) | Coastal seawater microbial communities near Pivers Island, North Carolina, United States - PICO282 | ecosystem: Environmental > Aquatic > Marine > Coastal | place: USA: North Carolina...
GGCGGCACAGATATAACAGATTTTGAAAAAGCAGAAGGATACCTTGCTCATAAATGGGGATTAACAGGCATTTTACCTGGCGGGCATCCGTACAAGAGTTCAGCACCAACAGGATAAATATTACAAATAGGAAAACAAAATGGCAGTTAGATATCCACTAATTATAGACGCAACAGATAACAATAAGATCAAAGAACTACCGTTAAACGATAGTTTGAATCTTAGCACAAACAGTATTGTTAACGCTGTCAACATAACAGCTAGTGGAACATTGACTGTTGCAAACTTAGTGGTTGATAGCAATAGTGTATCAATCAATGGCAACCCTATAGCAACTGTTGCAGTTACAAACAGTTATACAGATTTAAGTAATAAACCTTCATTGTTTGATGGACAGTATAGTTCACTTACAGGACGTCCTACTATAGTATCAACAACTGAAGACTTAGCAGACGTATCAAGCACACAAGCAACAAACGGACAGGCACTAATTTATAATGCAACAAGTGGAGTATATGAGCCTGGAAATATAGCAGACGCATCAATTGATCTAACTAATCAAGACATTGGCGAAATGCAAAATGTAGTGTTGACTAGTCCTACTCCAAACCAAATATTAAAATACAACGGTACAGCATTTGTAAACTCAACTGTAGAATTTTCTGAAATAACAAGTCGTCCTACAACATTGGCAGGATACGGTATTACCGATGCACAAGTAGCAGGAGCATTAACTGACGGTGACATAAAAGGTAGCGTGTTTGCAGACGATTCAACACTTTTAGTTGACGGTGTAAATGGAAATATACCGTATGCAGTTATAGATGGTCGTCCAACTGTAGTAACCGATCTTACAAACGATGCAGGATATGTCACAAATGCACAACTTACATCTGGAACACTTACAATTAATGTTACTAATCAAGGAATGCATGACGGTGATATTACAGGTAGTGTATTTGGCGATGATAGTACTAAAATTGTAGACGGTGTCAACAATACTTTGCACGGAAAATTATACGGAATAGTGCAAGGAGGCATGCAAGAAATTGTTGGCCCTGGCGTAGTAAATATTACTACTACAAGTACAGAAATAGTTACAACTGGTACAGATGCTTACACACTAGCAAACGGAACGTATGGTCAAATCAAACATATTATTAAAATAGGTGGACCGGGTGCGGCAACGATTACTCCAGCATCATTTGCAAATGGAACATCTGTAGAATTAGCGGCCAATTTTAACAGTGTAAGTTTGTTATATACAAACAGCGGATGGGCAGTAATAGCTGCACAAAATATTACTATAAACGCATAACGGAGATATACATGGCAATACAAAGTATAAACATAGGTAGCATAGCAAACGACGGCACTGGTGATGATCTTCGCGAGGCGTTTAATAAAGTAAATGCAAACTTTATAGATTTAGATACAAAGTTAAGTACAGCAGAAGGCAGTGATGCAGAAAATTTAGGACTAGGCGAAGGTATATTTGCACAAAAAAGTGACAACACTCTACAACTTAGAAGTATTGTTGCAGGATCTAACATAAGTTTAAGTGGTGGCGGCAATAGTATTACTATAAGTGGCGATGCTGCTATGAAACAACTTATTGTTGTAAGTGATAGCGGCAGTGTTGTACTAGGTACTGGCAACCAAACTATCCGTATACAGGGTGGTACAGGATTGACTACTAGGGTTACATCTGAAGATGTGTTTATTGATATTGAAGGTACTAATTTAGTTGCATCTGATACCGCTCCGGTACTAGGTGGTAATTTAAATGCAAATAGTAGAAATATATCTGCTGCAGGTACGATAACAGCAACATCATTTGTTGGACCTTTGACTGGTTTGGTAAACGGAATTGATGTAAGTGATCTAGATAAATTTGTTTTAGGATTTGATTTTGATGCTATTGTTCCTGTTGTGACTAGTTTCTCACAATATTTTGCTGCAAACACTGATGTAGACCTCGGATCGTTTACTATTCCTAATGCAACAGTAATTGACATGGGTGCTATTGCTTAACTCCGATAAATATACATAAGGAGTATACATGGCCGACTTTTGGACAATACCATCAGATAAAACAATCGCAACAATAGAGGAACGTATAACGGTTAAAATACCATTACCTCTAAATGGTAGATATCTACCATTAGATACTTCGGGATTAACAATTGAAGTAATATCAGGTAATATTCCTAATGGAATGAGACTTTCAGGATACGAAATAATCGGCACACCATTTGAAGTTGCCCGTGATGTCAAATATGAATTTTGTGTAAGAGCAACTTACAACGGTCAAATTGCAGATCGTACATTTAACGTCATTGTTACAGGAGCCGACGAACCTGTGTGGACAACTCCAGAAGGTAGTCTACCAGTAGGTTCTAACGATGCATTTTTTATTATTGACAGTGCTCCGTTAGACTATCAATTAATTGCAGTTGATCCAGATGTAACAGCTGGTGATAATATAGAGTATACTAAAATAGCAGGTGAAATCCCTCCAGGTATAACACTTACAAAAGATGGCAGGCTAGCAGGAATAGTAGAACCTATCCTTGCTTTGGAAGAAGCTTCAGGATCTGGATTTTATGACGAGAATAATTACGGCAGTTTTCCTTATGATTTTGGAGAAAGGTCAGGTAATGGCTTTGATAGTTTCTTTTATGATGTAGGTATTTATGACTTATCAGTGCCTACACGTTCTCCAAAAAAATTAAACAGATATTACGAATTTACAGTAAGAGCATCAGATGGTGATAGTACAACAGATAGAACTTTTAAGGTTTACGTTGTAGGTGATGATTTCCTTAGAGCAGACAACACTATTATGCAAGTTGCTAATGGATTATTTACAGCAGATATTTCTAATGTAAGAGTGCCAATTTGGTTAACGCCAACTAACTTTGGTTTTAGAAGAGCAAATAATTTTGTTACACTTTACCTAGACGTAATTGATCCTAATCCAGATACTGGTATAATTACATATAGCCTTCAATCTTTAAATGATGATGGAAGTACAAGCACACTTCCGCCAGGATTAGAGTTAGATACGCAAAGTGGAGAACTAGCAGGAAAGGTTCCTTACCAACCTGCAATTACAATAGAATATAAGTTTACAGTACGAGCAACACGTTCTGAAGTTAATAGTACCGACCAACCATTTAAAGATAAAACTTTCACAGTTAAACTTTTAGGAGAGATAGATAGTGTATTGACTTGGAATACTGCTTCTGAATTAGGAACTATAAGTTCTAATTACATAAGCACACTTTCGGTAAATGCAAGTACAACAGTTCCTAATGCTAATTTATTGTATGTTTTAGAAAGTGGTGGTTTACCTCCTGGATTGAGACTAGGACCAGATGGAGAAATAATCGGTAAAATAAACAGCTTCGGTACAGCAGATGCACCTGGCTTGACTGTGTTTGATAATCAAAATTTGATAATTGACGGAAATACAACATCTATTGATAGAGAATTTACATTTACAGTATCTGTGAAAGATCATTTTGGATTTAGTAAAATTGAAAGAACATTTACGGTAACAGTTATTGATCCAGACGATAAGTTATACAGTAATATTAATGTTCGTCCATTACTATCAGAATCACAACGTAAAAATTTAACAGAGATTATTACTGACAGTAGAATTTTCGATAACGATAAGATATATAGACCTAATGATCCAAACTTCGGACTACAAAAAAATTTACAAATGTTAATTTATGCAGGAATAGAAACAAAACTTGTTAATAGATATGTTGCAGCTATGTCACGTAATCATAAACGCAAGAATTTTAAATTAGGTGAAGTAAAAACAGCCATAGCAAAAAATCCAGGAAGTGATTCTATAGTATACGAGGTTGTATATATAGATGTGATTGATCCTGCGGAAAGCTCATCAGGTATAAAAACACGCAGTAATTTTACAATTAGAAATAAAGCAGAAAACACAGTTGATGTTGATCGGTATACCTCAGATGGGTACACTATTGAAGGAGAGTCATTAGATTTATCTGATCCTGATTCTTTAACAATAGGTACTAGACGTTTTTCTAATATAGAAGTTGATATATTACCAAAATTAAAAATTACATTAAGAGACGGCACATCAGTTGCTGTTGATACAGGTGATGGATTTGCTGTAGGAGTAAGGACTGGTTTTGATATTATATCTCCTGTTACTCAAGGTTCGTTTGATACAAATAGATTTAGACCAATACCCGAAAACACTGTAAGAGTTGATTCAGACGTAATTACGATAGATGGTGCTAATGATACTAAAAGATTTATTTCTAGTATAGATAATATGAGAGATAGAATCAAAGCAATCGGCGAGACTGAAATAAACTTCCTACCTTTGTGGATGAGAACATCTCAGCCTGGAAGTATTGCTAGATTAGGTTTTGTAAATGCAATACCGTTAGTGTATTGTAAGGCAGGACAAAGTATAAGTATTAAAAATGCTATTGACAATGCAAATATAAAATTTAATCAGTTTGACTATGACATTGATAGATATGTGATAGATAGCACAGAAGGCGTATCAGATGAAAAATATATCATGTTCGCAAATTATAAGTTCAACGTCTAAAAGACATAAATACTAACGGAGAAACAAAAATATGGCAACTACAACAAGTTCAAGTGCAATACAAGGTATTGATGCATTATATCCTGTGGCCGGTGTGGATAATGATTCACAGGGGTTTAGAGATAATTTTAATATAATTAAAACACAATTAAACAATGCTGCCACTGATTTGACTACACTGGATACAAATACTGCAAAGTTAAACGCAAATAATGATTTTAGTGCTAATAATATAACAGATGCAAACTTTATTGCTAACACACACGAAGTTAATAACATTGGATCCTTGTCTGCAAGCCAAAACATAAACTGGACTGATGGAGACTATCAAACTCTTACAGTTACAGCCAACCCAATTACATTGTCTTTTACTAGTTGGGGCGCAACAGGTAAACTTTGTAAAATAAGGCTACAAATTGCTACTGACAACATAGCTAATGTTGTTAATTTTAATGCACTGGGCGGAACGATTTTTAAAGGTCCGGGCTTTCCAGTATCATTCACAGTTAGTGCTACAACCAAAAGGGCAATAGTAGATTTTTGGACTACTAATGCTGGTCAAACTGTTTTTGCTGACTATGTAGGTGAGTTTAGCTCGTAATGAGTCATCCTCTACTAGAGAATCTTACAGTATTATCTGATACAGACTTGCAAGAACGTCTTTCAAGTATTTCAACAAAGTATTGGCAGACTCAAAATCCAGACGTTCGTTCGCAAATGATTGTTATAATCGATGAGCTTAAATACGAATTAAAGCTAAGATCATCTAAACCTGTAGAAAATTCTGAAGATGATGGCGATAATTCTCTTGACAATTTAATTAATATCAGTTAATATACATGTATGCTTATGAAAACAGACTCTCTCGGTATTCCGCGATTCACAAATAAAGATCTTATAGACATGATCTATACAGGTCATTCAGACAAAGTGCATGTTGTGCTTTGTGACGAATCAGATGATGTAGATAAATTTAACAAGGCTATGGAAGAACAAGGCCTTAGCAAACTACAAAAGTATATCCCATTAGATGTAGATCAAACGACTTTTGACGGTGTATGTCAAAGTGAATGGTTTATGCCTGATGAATACAAAAACATGGATATTGCAGAATACTTGCAAAGTAAATGTAAAACGCAAGAAGAACTTACACGTTATTTTGAAGAATATGCAGAGTTCAACAAACGAGGTATGCTACCGCTATTACGCTATATGGTATATCTTGTGGACTTTATGCGTGAGAACGACATTGTGTGGGGCGTAGGACGTGGAAGTAGTGTAGCAAGTTATGTGTTATATTTGATAGGCGTACACAAAATAGATTCGATCCAGTTTGGCCTGGATTGGCGAGAGTTCTTAAGATAAGTAACAATATAACTAGGAGGTATAATTATGCCAATGAAACAAACAGGACGTAAAGTCTACAAAACAATGCAAGGTAAATCAATAGATATGGATTTATTGCGTCAAAAAAATGAACTTACCCCAGCTGTAGGTAATGCTAAGGTAAATGCCAGAGGTGATGAGTTAGGACCTGGTGGTAAAATTATAAAAACAAGAGAACAAGTTCTTGCAGATTATCAGAGTGAACATCCTGGAGTTCCAGATGAACTTGCTGTAGCAAGATCCAAAAATGATATTGAACAAGAAAAAGACGCACTTGTAATCGAAGAAGATGAATGGGTAGAAGACGATGACGGAAATTTTGTAGCAAGGGAGAAATAAAGTTGCAAAAAATTCAAGGTACTATTAAAGCTATTAACAATAGAGTGCTTGTATCACACATGCATTTCGGAGAGCAAACAACTAAGAGCGGTTTAATTATCAAAACAGATGACGGAACAACCAGAGGTATCTATCCTCGTTGGGGTAAGGTATACGACAAAGGCCCTCGTAACGAAGATGCGTATAAAGTAGGTGACTGGGTTTTAGTAGAGCATGGACGCTGGACTAGAGGTGTTGAACTTGACGACATTACAATAAGAATGGTAGAAGCTGAAAGTATTCTAGCATATTCAGAAACTAAACCAGAAGATGTGCAAATAGGCGCAGAATACAGCGATGGTGAACATGCAACTGTTGATCCATCATCATTTGTTAACACAAACTAAATGAGGTTAAATTGACACAAGTAGATTTAAAAAAATATCAAGACTTTGTAAAAGAAGTAACAAGCGAACAAAGCAACAATGTTGCAAACATGCATCATAGAATGGTTGAGATTAGCGAAAAGGTAAATCCGGCATTGCTACTAACAGGTGCAATTGGTATGGCAAGTGAAGGAGGAGAATTTGCAGAAATTGTTAAAAAATGTATCTTCCAAGGTAAACCAATGGACGATGAAACTGTATTTCATTGCAAACGAGAACTGGGCGACATTATGTGGTATTGGATTAATAGTTGTCGTGCTCTTGGTTTGGACCCTAATGATGTAATTGAAGAAAATGTAAACAAACTTAAAAGTCGTTATCCAGGCGGTGAGTTTGATGTGCATTATTCAGAAAATAGAAAAGAAGGAGATTTGTAAATGAGTACATTAACAGAAGCCCGTGTAGCCTATGATGAAGGGTTACGTAATTTTATGCTTAACATGTATAATCACACAGCCGCAGGTTTAGGTGTAAGTGGGATTGTTGCATGGTTAACATATTCAACAGGAGCATTATACGCAATGGGTAGTCTTATGTGGCTGTTTATGCTTGCTCCCTTAGGTATGATACTTTATTATAGTTTTGCTGGACAAAACTGGAGCAAAAGCACACTCACAAATTTTTACTATATTTTTACAGCCGTAATGGGTGTAAGTTTAAGCACAATTTTTGCTGTTTACACAGCCTATAGCATTGTGCAAGTATTCTTTATCACATCAGCAACATTTGCCGCAGCAAGTTTGTACGGATATACCACCAAAAAAGATCTTACAAGTTTTGGAAGTTTCTTATTTGTAGGACTAATTGGTATTATTATTGCTAGTGTTGTTAATTTATTCTTACAAAGTACAGGTATGCAGTTTGTTATTAGTATACTAGGTGTTCTTATATTTACAGGTCTTACAGCATGGGATACTCAAAATGCTAAAACAATGTATCTGCAATATCAAGATAGCAATATGGGAATTAGATTTGCACTGAGCTTGTATTTAAACTTTATCAATCTATTCCAAATGCTATTGCACTTAATGGGCAATCGCGAATAAAAAAAAACTTGACTTCTATTGGTTTATACGCTATAATAAGTGTAAATTAATAGGAGTTTTCTTTTGACTGTAAAGGTAGTAGCATGAAAGAGTTATGGGTAGAAAAATATCGTCCTAAGACGGTAAACGGCTATGTGTTTAGAGATGAGGCGCAACGCAACCAAGTTAAAACATGGATAAAGGATCAAACAATACCACACTTGCTGTTTAGTGGCAATGCTGGTATTGGTAAGACAACACTTGCTAAGTTGTTGTTTAATGAACTTGACATTAATCCACTAGACATACTAGAGATTAACGCATCGAGAACAAACTCAGTAGATGATGTGCGTGATAAGATTGTAAACTTTGTGCAAATGATTCCATTTGGTGACTTTAAGGTAGTACTATTAGATGAGGCAGATTATCTAAGCCCAAACGCACAAGCCGCACTACGTGGTGTAATGGAAGAGTATCATACTACTGCACGTTTTATTCTTACTTGTAACTATCCAAACAAAATTATTCCTGCACTACATTCGAGATGTCAAGGCTTCCACATTGCTAAGATTGACCAAACAGAGTTTACTGCTAGAGTTGCAGAAATATTAATTACAGAAGGTGTAACTCCTGACTTGGATACACTTGATACATATGTAAAAGCAACATATCCTGACTTGCGTAAATGTATAAACACGGTACAGATGAATGTACAAGATAACAGTTTGTTAAAACCAAACGAAGGTGACACAGGTGAAAGTGACTGGAAACTTGATATGGTTGAATTGTTCAAAGCAGGTAAAATTAATGATGCAAGAAAATTGCTTTGTGGTGCAGTGCGCCCAGAAGAAATGGATGATATCTATCGTTGGTTATATGACAACATTGAACTGTTTGGCGATGAAGAAAAACAAGATACTGCGGTACTTGTTATTAAACAAGGATTAGTGGATCACACACTAGTAGTTGATCCAGAAATTAACTTAGCGGCAACGCTGATTAGATTAGCGAGGTTATAGTGACATACTTAGTTACAGATAATTGTATAAAATGTAAACATATGGATTGTGTAGAGGTGTGTCCTGTAGATTGTTTTTACGAAGGCGAAAACATGTTGGTTATTAATCCTATGGAATGTATTGATTGCGGAGTATGTGAACCAGAATGTCCAGTTGATGCTATTGTTCCTGACAATGCACTCACTCCTGAAAAACAAGCATACTGGGAATTATTTAATCAGAGGTACGCAGATGAGTGGCCTGTAATAACACAAGCAAGGCCAGAAGATGTTCCTGCTGACGCAAAGGAATGGGACGGAGTACCTAACAAAGTAGAGGATCATTTTAGTGAAAAACCAGGCAAAGGCGACTAACAAAAAACTTATTAATGATTTAGTGCGTGTAGACGTACTAGAAGACGAAGTAGAATATTATAAAACATTATTACAGCCACATGACACTGGCCATATACATACTACAATTAGTTTTATAAAAAGTAGAATCAACAATCTAAAAGGAGCAAAAAAAGAATGGCCGTTCGATTAATTTCATATAGTAAAGCAAGTGAATTTGAAACTTACGAAGACGGAGGCTTGCTAGATTTACAAGACCTCATTGCCTATTGTGCTAGAGTAAGTAACCCTAGCAATCAAATGAATAAAGAAACTAGCGAAAAATTAATTAAATATTTGATTAAACATGCACATTGGTCACCTTTAGAAATGGTTAATGCTTGTTTAGAAATTAAAACTACACGCGATATTGCACATCAAATTGTGCGACACAGAAGTTTTGCATTCCAAGAGTTTAGTCAACGCTATGCAGATCCTAATGACCAAGCAGAAATGTTTGAATATAGCGAAGCACGTTTACAGGATCCAAAAAACAGACAGAACTCAATTGAAGTAGACGATGCAAAGTTACAACTTGATTGGGAACATGCACAAAGACGTATTGCAGTGTTAGCAAAAAAAGAATATGATTGGGCTATTAAAAAAGGTATTGCAAAAGAACAAGCTCGAAAAGTATTACCTGAAGGGATTACAAAAACAACATTATATATGAACGGCACATTGCGAAGTTGGATTCATTATATTGATCTAAGAAGCGCAAATGGAACACAGAAAGAACATATGGATATCGCAAAAGAATGTGCATTAGTCATTGCAAAGATATTTCCATTGATGAATGAACTTTGATAGCAGATCTTTATAAAATTTGGAATATTGGCTCTAATAACATCCACGGAGATGAGTTTACGGGGTATGAGCCAGTATACAGCCAATTAGACCAATTTACTAAAGAAACCTACGAAAAAGACCCTCAAGGCACTATATCTAGTGTTTTTGACATCTATAGATCAATAAATCTAGTACCAATTATATATTTTACAAAAGATGGCATTATAAAGGCAATTAAGGATTTTCAACACACAAGTTACAACAGTGTGCAGAATGACAAAATTAGTTTAGGGAACAACAGAGGACAGCCTCTGTCTCGTTTTTTATTCCCTAATATGATGACTGCCGAGCCTAAAGGAAGAGGTAGTAATAGTTTAAAAGATAGATTTTATGACGATACAAAACTAAAACGTGCAATACGTATATGTTTTGAAATGCGTGAAGGAAATAATTTAGTATATCCAACTGCAATGCGTAGAGCATTAGAACTAGTCACCGGAGAAAATGTACAAAACTTTAAACCGCAAAATGCTAGGGCAATAGTAGAACATCTATGTCCTGTGCTATGGGGTAATGTATATGACTATAGTTGTGGATACGGAGGAAGATTGCTTGGCATAGGGTCAAGTAATATGAAGTATAATTACATAGGTGTTGAACCTAACACAGAAACTGTAAAATACTTAAACTTTTTTAACGACTGCATAGAAGAAGCTGTAGGAGTTAAAGGAACGATAATACAAAATGTTAGTGAAGAATATCAACCAGTGGATATAGATCTAGCATTTAGCTCACCACCTTATTTTAATTTGGAGAACTACTCAAATGAAGATACACAATGCATGGTCCGTTATAAAACGTTGGATGAGTGGTTTGATGGCTACGTTACTCCGACCATTGAACACATATATAGAGGACTCAATAGAGAAGGAATTTTTGCCACTAACATCGCAGATTACAAAACGTACGGAAACAAAGAATTCAAAGTCGTCGAAGATTGGATCAAGACAGCTGAAAGAATAGGATTCAAGCACGTAGGTAAAATTAAAATGATGTTAAACACCCGACCAGGTGTTGGTAATCAAAAACTGGCCGGGCGGGAAAAGTTTGAGGGTGTTTATGTTTTTAAGAAATAGTTAACTATCTCCGTATATCTTTAACACCTCCTTTACAGCTTCGTGCCTCTCAATGTCTCCTTGTGCAAAATGGACTATGTCCAAACGGACGGAATGATTAGCTTGTAATTTTTGTACAAACCTAATTAAACCGTTATCTTTAATTCTATCTGCTTGAGCAAGATCTCCTGTAACAGCCATTCTTGAACCTTCACCTAAACGTGTTAATAACATTTTCATTTGGTTTTCTGTTGCATTTTGCATTTCGTCAGCCAATATAAAACATTGTTTAAACGTTCTTCCTCTCATATATGCAAGAGGTGCTATTTCTATAATGCCTTCGTCAATCATATTTGATATTTCTTTAGCATGAAAATAGTCTCTTAGAACATCAAAAATTGGTCTTGTCCAAGGAGCCATTTTCTGTTCTAATGTACCAGGTAAAAATCCAAGATCCTCATCAACCGACACCGCCGGTCTAGTTACAATTATCTTGTCAACAGTTCCTTCTTTAAACATTTTCACAGCCACCTGCACTGCAAGCAGCGTCTTACCGGTTCCTGCAGGACCCACACCGAAGACTATGTCTTTCTGATGGTCTAGCAGTTTTAATGTGTATTGTTCTTGATTTTTGTTTCTTGGAAGGATAGTTACTTGATTTTGTTTTTTGAAGTTAGTAAATTCAACTACATTGTTGTAGTTGTGTTGTCTCTTTTGAGACTTTCTTTTTGCACCCATTAAGTGTCCTCCTTACATGGATCGATGTAAGTAGAGCGTGGTTGCTCGGTCGAGCATTTGCTCTACAAAAGTATTTAGTCTTGACGTCTGCCTGAAAAGCTGTTTGTTAATGATTATCGACGATAAATAAGTATAATAAGTTTTGGAAATGAAATGCAAAATATATACGACATAATCAAAAACGTTGAGGGTATTTACGAAAGCAATACAGCGTTCCAAGTTTTAAAAGACTTTGAACGGGTATTAGACGAATTAGATATCTACGTATACAAGAACTGGGAAGACGGCGAACTAGCTGAAGGTCCTGTTATAGATAGGCATTGGATTACATGTAAATTTTTCTGGCCCAGAGCTAAAATGCCAGATCCAATGGGTGGTAAAAGGTTACTAGATTATGATTGTAAAATATCATATGAAAAATCGCACATTGTTAAACCACGTAAAATACGCCAGCCTGGAGATATTCGTCCTGGTACTAAAAAAGGCAAGTTAGACAGGTTGCCTATATGGATTGTAGAAATTATGATGCCTAAAAAATTAGTAGCAGATATTTATGGAACATATTCACAAAAAATGGGCTTAGTTACTGAACCAGCAATAGAACAATCAGATGCACAGCCAGGTGCACAGCCAGCTGATGCTGTGGCAGGAGCAGGAGCTCCAGCACCAGAAGCAGGAGCAGCAGAGCCGGCGGCGGCACCAGAAGCAGGAGCTATATAATGGGTCTTAGAGAAAACGATTTAAAACATATGTTACACAATGTTTTTGAAATTGATTCTTTCAAATCAAAAATGGGAGATGATGAAGATATTGTTACACTAAGTTTTAGTCTTAGAGATAAAGCACCAGCTGACGATCTTGTTAAGTTTCTTGAAGGCGGTTATAGTTTTATATTGGACGCTGATGCAACTGCTGGTGAACAATCTGATGGCAGTTACAAAGTTTTTGTTGAGCTAGAAAGAAACAGACATGTTCATGAACATATATATGAAGTACTAGATGGTGTAAAAAAAATATCAGGCATAGATGATTTAAAGTTCAGGTATTACAAAAACTTTAAAAGCAAAGATGCTACAATGGAAAACCTTGATACACACATTCCTAAAGATCCTAATAACTACGGACTAACTAGAAATCAAACTACAATGGAAAATTATAAAAACTTTTTTAATAATAGTTATGTAGATAGTGTCGACTTATTAGAAAACAATCTTACTATTAAAAAATCTTATGCAGATCCTATAGTATTTGAATTTGTAGATTTTGGAGATAGAAACAAAATATTAAAAAATGTTAGTGAAGGATTTAATGTTGATGCATATCCAGAAATACTATTCCTAACTAAATATCTGGGCGATTATAATATTAGCAAATATGGCGACAACCTAGTTTTTGAAAATGAAGGTCTGGCGCTAGTAGTAAAAAGGAAATAGACTATGGCTAAAGAACACTTTAAATTTGATTTCGAACCGTGGATGGCTGAAGAGTTAATCCATAGAGATGACTGGAAAGATTGGTACGAAGCAATGTTAGAAGTACTTCCTTTATGGGAAGTAGATACAGCAGAGCGGGTAGCAATGTTTGTAGCACAGTGTGGACACGAGTCCGGCGGCTTTAGAGTACTAAGTGAAAACTTAAACTATAGCGCCAAAGCATTAAATACAATTTTCCCTAAATATTTTAGAAGGGCAGGCAGAGATGCAAATGAATATCACAGAAAACCAGAAGCAATCGCTAACGTCATATATGCAGGTCGCATGGACAACGGCGATACCGATAGTGGTGATGGCTGGCGCTTTAGAGGCGGCGGCATATTGCAACTTACAGGAAGATACAACTACACGCAATTTGCTAAAGAAATGGAAATGACTCCAGAAGAAGCAGTAGACTATGTACGCACGAAAAAAGGCGCACTAGATTCAGCATGTTGGTTCTGGGATACAAATGGGCTTAACAAGTATTGTGATGACATGGATATTGTTGGGGCTACAAAACGTATCAACGGCGGTACAATTGGTTTAGATGATCGCAAGAAACATTACTTACACGCAATGGATGTACTAGGTGGCGACTTTGAAGAGCCAGAAACAGATTACAACCAAACAATTAGACAAGGATCACGTGGTCCGTTAGTAGCAGAAGTACAAGAGAAACTTGATATTTTACCTGCTGATGGTATCTTTGGTCCGGGAACTGCACGTATTGTTAAAGAATGGCAGAGTTCAAACGGACTAACTGCTGACGGTATTGTAGGACCTAAAACGCTGGGAAAGTTGCTAGGTTAAATAAGAGCATGTTTAGTGGATTAAAAATTGCATTAGTGTTTGTTATTCTGGCTGCGGCTGGAGGCGGATTATTCTATGTCAAACAACTACAATCTAATTTAGAAATCGCAAGACTAAACAATGCTAAACTTGAAACAGCAGTAGAAACTAGCGAAAAAAGTTTAAAATTACTTAAAGAAGATAATGTTAGACTTAATAAATTATCAGATCAATTATCACAAGATTTACAAAAAGCCGAAGCATACGGCGATAACTTACGCAATAGATTGCGTGAGTTAGACTTAGTGCAAGATGCTATAAGAGATAGCAAAAACTTAGAAGGAAGGATGAATGGTGCCACAGCTAAATTATGGCGCGAGTTGGAAGCCGCTACTGGCGGCGATGGCGATACTCCTCTTCCTAACTGGTTGCTCGACGTTCCGCGAACCGGAAATAAAAGTAGTAACACAGATAGAGAAGACAACAGTACCGATAGTAGCTCGACCAAAACCGATTGACCTAGTAGATACTAGAGTATATGTCGTCACAGCAGAAAACTACGATTCCTTTGTGGAAGAATTTACGGCTGAACACGGTGAATTAGCATATGTTGTTCTGTCAATGAAAGACTATGAAAACCTTGCAATTAACGTAGCTGACCTAAGACGCTACATAGAACAACAAACAGAAATTATTGTTTACTATGAAAACGCAGTCAAGCCAGAAGAAACTCCAAAATCCGAATAAATACTAGCATAATAATTGAGGGATTAATATGTGGGAAATGATTGAACAAATGGCGAGCAATCGTCTATGGATTTATACAGCATTAGCTGGATCAGTATTTGGCGCAGCTTTTTTATTCTGGTTCAAAGACACAAGAATGGCAACATGGGGCGTAACAAAGTTCGATGCCACATTAGAGTACCTAGCAATACGTTGGGGTTGGACCTGGTTTCAAAATGATCCAAATGCTTGGCGTGTAAAATATCCAAAAATTACAAGTAAAATAGATGAGCTTGAACAGCGTTTAAATAAACTAGAGGGAAAGAAAAATGCCAAGAAAAAAACTTGAAGATTTAGATAAACCGGCTGAGACATCTGCGCCGGCAACAAAGAGAGAACCTATAAAGTACCAAGAACAAGAGTACCAAGCAGAAGTAGTTTCAACTAGCGATTCAACAACACGCAAAGTTAAACTAGACTTAGAAGTAGATACTAGTGTAAAAGATATGGGACCTAATCCATATGCTAGGCTAATACATTTAGCTAGAGCAATTGATGCTTGGAGAATTTTTCCAAGGATGTTTTTAACTGTATACATTGTATTATTATACAAAGTAGTAATATGGTTTATGGCATTAGATGCTCCAAGTTTTGAGCAAAGCGGCCTTGTTAGTATTGTAGTTGGTGCTGGCGCTGCATGGTTTGGCCTTTATACCGGATCTAGTAAATCTAAAAAATAGTTACTATAAGTAATAGTATGGATTACTATGAACGTTTAGGTGTATCACGAAATGCCTCTCCTGATGAAATTAAGAAAGCATATAAGAAACTTGCATTAAAGCATCATCCTGACCGTGGTGGAGATCATACAACTTTCGCAGGCATTAATGAAGCGTATGATACACTAAAAGATCCTAATAAAAAACAACAGTACGATAATCCACAACCGCAATATTCGCAAGGATTTGGTCCTAACGGGTTTGAAGGCATGGGAGGATTTGAAGATTTATTTTCAAACATGTTTGGTCAAGGGTTTGCACAACAACAACGCAGAAGACCTTTGAGAAACAAAGATATCCGGCTAGGATATAAAATGGATTTTGCACAAGTTTATACAGGAATAGGCACATCGATATCTTTTCAAACTCCTAGTGGTAGGAATGAGATAATAGATGTAAGAATACCGCCTGGTATGAAGCATGGCGATACTGTACAATTTCCAGGTTACGGTGATGATAGTATACCAGGTATACCTAGAGGAATATTACTAGTACAACTAGATATTCAAACGCCAAAAGGATGGCGTAGAGACGGCGAACAACTTTACACAGAAGTTGTGGTTGATGTTTTTGATTTGATTTTAGGTAAAACAGTAATATTAACCACACCTGAACAAAAAAATATATCATTAACTATACCACCAGGTACAAATAATGGCGTTACCATGAATATAACTGGTCACGGAGTTCCTCGTGTAAATACAAATAATAGGGGTAATCTGTACGTTAAAGTTATAGGTATAACTCCAGCACTAAACAGTGAAGAAACTAGAAAGGTACAAGAGATAAAAGATGCAATTAATTTACGCACCTAGTGATTGGCTTAGTAAACCTGTTAAACCTTTTGATTTTGAAACAATTGATGCTGTAAAAACTGCACAAGGTATGGTAGATATAATGGAGGCAAATAAGGGCATAGGCATTAGTGCAAATCAAGTAGGACTAGATGCACAGATACTAGTTATGCAACCTACAAGACATAAAGAGTTAAAACATGCTTTCGCCATAATAAATCCTGTAATAGAAAAGATCTCAAAAGAGACTGATTTACGGTATGAAGGTTGCCTAAGTTATCCTAATTTATTTTTAAAAGTCCAAAGACCAATTAAATTGGTAACAAGGTTTCTTGACGCAGATGCAAAAGAGTGTATACTAGTACTTGAAGATTATGATGCAAGAGTCTTTTTACATGAATATGATCACTTGCAGGGTATAGAGTTTACAGATAGAGTTTCTAAACTTAAATTAGAAATGGCTATGAAAAAGAAAGCAAAAAGAGAAAAAAGGTATATAAATGGTTGAGCCTGGCGAAGAACTAAAACTAGTATTTGATAAAGCAATTACAGATGCAAAAAAGTTACAACACGAATACATAACTATAGAACATGTGTTGTTTAGTATGATGTGCAGTGAAACCTTTTTTGGAATCATTAAAGGTTATGGAGCAGATGCAGATTATGTAAAAACTAATTTGGAACATCATCTGAAAGACAAATGCGATGAATTAAAAGTTGAAACTACTAAATTTAAGCCTAAAAAAACACAAGCAGTAGAGCGTGTTCTTAACCGTGCATTTACACAAGTGTTGTTTGCGGGTAGAAACACTATTGAACTTACGGATGTAATTTTAAGTATTATGTCTGAAAAGAAATCTATGAGTAATTTCTACTTAGAACAGGGCGGTTTAATCAAAGAACAATTTGCGGAATATATTAACACAGAACTTGAAACTAGTATTGAAGACGAAGAACTGACAGGCGAAGGGCAACGTGCTTTACGTCAATTTACAACTGATCTAAACCAAGAAGTTAAAAAAGAAAAAATTGATCCTGTAATTGGTCGAGAAGATGAATTAGATACTATTGCACTTGCTTTAGGAAGACGCAATAAAAATAACTGCTTGTTAGTAGGCGATCCAGGCGTAGGTAAAACTGCTATTGCAGAAGGACTTGCATGGAATATTGTTAACGAAACAGTTCCAGAATTTTTAAAAGAATATAAAGTATACATGTTAGACATAGGCAGTATGTTAGCAGGTAGTAAGTATCGTGGAGACTTTGAAGAACGTTTTAAACTTGTGCTTGCCGGTCTTAGAACCAAAGGCAAGACTATTATGTTTATTGATGAAGCACATATGATTAGTGGTGCTGGATCAGGTGGAGGTTCAAACAGTGCAAACGATCTTGCTAACATGTTGAAACCTGCTCTAAGCAAAGGTAATATAAAAGTTGTTGCTTCAACTACTTGGGACGAATACAGAAAATACTTTGAAAAAGATCGTGCATTGATGCGTAGATTCCAAAGGGTAACAGTTGATGAACCTAGCGCAGAAGTTACAAATGATATTTTAAACGGAATCAAAAAATATTATGAAGATTATCATAACACAACTATTACACAGGAAGCAATTGATGAAGCAATCAAACTAAGTGTAAAATATCAAGCAGATAAAAAATTACCAGATAAGGCAATTGATTTAATAGATCTTGCATGTAGTAGATTTAATCTTAAAGAAAATACAGATACTAAAATTGTTAGTAGTAATGAAATACAATTTGAGCTTGCAAAAGTTATAAATTTACCTGCTGAACAAGTAGCTGAAAAAGAAACAGACAATCTAAAAAATCTTGAAAAAAATATAAAAGGAGATGTCTACGGCCAAGATGAAGCAGTTGAGGAGATTGTTGATAAGATACTTGTAGCACAAGCAGGATTAAAACCAGATGATAAACCAATTGGTGCATTTGTGTTTATGGGTCCTACAGGAACAGGTAAAACTGAAACTGCAAAACAACTTGCAAAACAGTTAGGTGTAAAACTTGTTCGTTTTGATATGAGTGAATATCAAGAAAAACACAGTGTTGCTAAACTAATTGGTTCACCACCAGGATATGTAGGTTACGAAGAAAATAATGGAATATTGATAACTAAACTTCAAGAAAATCCTAATTGTGTCTTACTACTTGACGAGATAGAAAAAGCCCATCCTGATGTTTCTCAATTACTACTACAAGTAATGGATAACGGAAAAATTACAGGAGCAAATGGAAAAGAAGCAGATGCACGTAATAGTATTTTAATCCTAACAACTAATTTAGGTGCAATTGATGCTGAAAAGAACAAAATAGGCTTTGGTGACGATGACAACGATTATGAAGATAAAGAATTGAAAAAATTCTTTGCACCAGAATTTAGAAATAGACTTGATGGTATTATTACATTTAGTAAACTAGGTAAAGAAGTAATGATGAAGATTGTTGGCAAATTCTTAGTTGAACTTAAAGCACAAGTTAAAGATAAAAAAGTCGACATAACTATTAGTGACGAAGCACTTGACTATCTAGTAGAAAAAGGCTTTAACAAAAAAATGGGAGCTAGACCTTTGCAACGTGTAATTGACAAAGAAATTAAGCGGCCGTTGTCTAGACAATTATTATTCGGTAAGTTAAAAGACGGCGGCAAATGTAAAATTGATCTAGTTAAAAAAGAATTGGTGCTAGTTTATGACACAAAAAAAGAAACTGTTGAATTATGATACAACGAAGCTTTTCTATAACAAATACCTGTATTCGCTAAGTATCTTCAACGAACTTACTCCGATATTTAGAAATAAAAACTTCAAGTTTGCTTGTACCGTTTTAGATGGATTACAAGCAAACTTTGAAGCAGGACAGCCTCTAGTACGTAATACAAATAATTACACTCAACCTATACAAATAGAACATTTTATAGATGCAAGGACAATCTATAATGAATTAACTAGATACAAAAGACCTTATATAGTCCGGTGCGAAAATAGGCACTTAAATGTATATTGCAATGACTTGTCATTGCTTCAACGGTTAGCTGAAAGATGTAAAAATGCAAAATCATTGCATCAACCTGCAAAAGAACATTTAGAATTTATTAAAAACAATACAAACACTATTATTGTAAAAGATGACACTTACAAATTTAAAGTGACATTTGGTAACAATCTTGTTCCTGATACATTATCTCCGTGGTTGAAAGTAAACAGAGACAAAGTTAAAGTATCTAATATGTTTATAAATGATATCGATAGAGATATGCGGTATATGAACGGTAGATATGTGTATATGACTAATGAAAAAGTTTTGATGCTATTTAAGATACTAGCAGGTGACTGTATACAACGTATCGACAAATTGGTCTGTGTCACAAATATTGATAAATAACAGTATGCCAGCAAGTAGTGAAAATTTTGAATTTACAGTAAGCGGAACAAACGTAGTACAGTTAACACATACTAACGATAGTAGTACTCTTTCGCGGACTTCTAATAAACTAAAAGGTGACGGTTATTATGGCCGCGCTGACGGTTTCCATACGGTACAATATAATATATCCGGTGATGCAGATAACACATTTACAGGTGTTATAGAAATACAAGCAACCTTAGCAGTAGAACCTGCTGAAGCTGACTGGTTTACAATTACAAGTACACAGCAAACATATACTGGAAGCTATGGTAGTTTTATATTTAATTTTACAGGTAATTACGTATGGCTTAGAGCTAAAGTATATAATTGGACTGACGGTACAGTAGGTTCATTGGTATTGAATCACTAGGAGAAATAATGGAACATTTTGTAAGAATTACTATGGAAAAACAAGAAGAAAATAAATCTCTTGATGAAAGTATTTTTGCTGAACAAGAAATTTACGAAACTGAACAAGGTGGAACAGTTTACCAAATTCCATTAGCTAGGGAATTATCTGAGCAAGAAGCAGACGAATATGCTAACCGTTTGGCAAACTATATGTTCGAACAGGGTTATGAAGATTTTGACATTGACATTAGTGCAGACGGGTTAGAAGAAACAGATGAAATTACATACGACGATGATGATGACTTCTTTGAAGACTACGGTGTTTTGTGGTACAACGAAGATGACGATCCAATAGACGAAGCAGAATATAGAGGTCGTAAAGTAAAACTCGGCAAGCCTATGGCAGGTGATGTTAAGAAGTTTAAAGTATACGTTAAGAATCCAAAAGGTAATATTGTTAAAGTAAACTTTGGCCACGGCGGAAGCAGTGTTAAAGGTAAGTCAATGCGGATTAGAAAAAATAACCCCAAAGCACGTAGAAGTTTCCGCGCAAGACACAACTGTGACAATCCTGGACCACGTCATAAGGCACGTTATTGGAGTTGCAGAAAATGGTAATGGTTAGAGAAATCACAGAAACTATAGACGTAGGTTTCGATTTAGTAGACGATACTTGTATGCATATGCGTAACGATCCTGATTTTTATCGCAGAGAATATTTTCCTACTATGGCAAAAGTTGCTGACATGCAACGAGAAGGCAACAACGACAATCCTCAAAAAACAATAATGCCTATGATAGAAAAAGGCATAACAGATTATTGTAGAAAATATAAAATTGCTAGTCACCCTGACGATGCTTTTAATAACGATCATCGCACAGCTATATACGATAAAATATATCAAGAAGAGATGAAAGCAATAGAACAAGGCGACTATGCATGAAACTAAGAGAATTATTTGAGGCACCAGCAACAGCAGTAATGGCATTCGGAAGAATGAATCCACCTACTATTGGTCATGCTAAATTGGTCGATACTATTAAAAGTCAACCAGGTGATCCTTTTATATTTCTAAGCCAAAGTCAAAAGCCTAAGACAGATCCTTTATCATTTGAGGATAAACTACGCTATGCAAAATTTTTCTTTCCTAATGTAACAATAGGAAATCCAGAAGTAAAAACAATTATACAAGCACTACAAAAAGTAGAATCACAAGGATACCAAGAACTGATTTATGTTGCAGGCAGTGATCGTGTACAGGCATTTGAAGAACTATTAAACAAGTACAACGGCAAAGACTTTACATTCAAATCTATAAAAGTTATAAGTGCAGGTGAGCGTGATCCGGATGCAGATGGTGCAGAAGGAATGAGTGCAAGCAAAATGAGAGCAGCCGCGGCAGAAGGTGATTTAGAATCATTCAAGCAGGGTGTACCAGAACCTAAACTAGCAGACGAAATGTTTGCCGCAGTACGTAAAGGTATGAATATAAGTAAAGATGTTGGCGAAAAAGATGGAAGAACTACACGTTCTACAACTTTAACTTCGCAACCTCATTTGGCCGGACTTGAAGATCCTGATGGCGACTATGATGACAGCGAATTAAGAGTATATACTCAGGCATACAGAGATTTATATAAAAAAGCAAAAGCAAGACAAGCGAGAGCAGATGCTACAGGTGGTCCAGGTGCATCGACTACAGTAACTTTCAAACAACCTAAATTTAGCCAAAATGTAGTTCCAACAAGAACCAAACCAAAAAAACCAAGGACGTAATATGGATATAGATACACTTAAACGTCTTGCAGGTATAAATGAATTCAAAGGTTATACAGAATATCATATAGATGAAAATCCTAGCATAACTGCTACTGAATTAAAGAAAAAAGAAAAGAAGATGGGACTCAAACCAGGTGATGCTGATTGGTTTAAACTTTGGTTTTCAAAACCATACATGACAGGCCCTGTGCAATTTAGAGGTCGTAAAAAATGAGATTTTATGAACTAAATGAAGACGGCAGAATTGTAAAAGGCGTTAACACAACTGTTGATGTTGGACCTAATGAAATACCAAAACAAGCAAAGAAGTTTGGTAACAGTGTTGACAAAGACGGGCGTCCACCTACACTTAGTAAAAAGGTCAAAGGCAAGAGTACAAATGTATTATTCAATCTTGGCCTGGCTGAAGGATATAAACTAAAACTAGAACGTGATGAAAACATTGATGTGTTACATATTGTAGACACTAAAACAAAAAAACGTATTGAAGTACGTGGAAAAAAAAATTACGAAACAAACTACGATCCTAATGATAAACTGCATCAGGTTTTAGATAAAGTAGGTAAAGCCGCTAATATTTCTGAACTTATGAACGGTGAAGTTGTAGGCATAAATCCAAAACATCCGAAAGGTGCTGATGCTGAGAAAACAGCCAAAGATATTTTGACAACAGAATCACTTGACAACATATACGAAAGTGTGTTATACTATAGGCAAATGAAAGAAAACTTAGGCGAAATAGCAGAGGCAACTGAAATTTATATTGATATGGACGGCGTACTTGCTGACTTTTTTGGTGAGTGGGCTAAACTAATGGACAAAGACCATTGGACAAAGATTAATGACTTTCCAGATGCACTACAAAAAATTAGAGATACAGAAAAGTTTTGGTTAGATCTGCCAATACTTCCACAAGCAAAACAATTACTTGCATTAATTAAACAAGTGAAAGGTGAATACAATATATGTAGTACACCTTTAGCAGATGATCCTAAATCTGAGCCACACAAGCGTGAATGGATTAAAAAGAATTTAGCGTTTTTTCCACCTAAAAATATTTATATTACACACGACAAACCACAGTATGCAACACAATCTGATGGTACACCAAATATATTAATCGACGATTATGGCAAGAACGTAAATGAATGGGAGTCAGCAGGCGGCATAGGGTTCAAATACAAAGATCATAAATTTGAACGCACTGCAAAAGAAATTAAAAAGCACATGAACGAAGGCGCAGAAATAACTATGTGGACTAATCCAGAGTATCAAGGTGCCGATGTTGACGACAAATATTATAAAAAGCAACCAGTAAAAATAGTAGACATATCTAAACTTACACCGTTTGAACCTGCAGACAAAATGAATCCCAAAGA
>Ga0213865_10000659_pt1 | contig 23272 bp, 26 predicted proteins | sample PICome_6_FD_160100 | JGI IMG/M metagenome (GOLD analysis project Ga0213865, IMG submission 160100) | Coastal seawater microbial communities near Pivers Island, North Carolina, United States - PICO282 | ecosystem: Environmental > Aquatic > Marine > Coastal | place: USA: North Carolina...
GAGTTTGAGTTACTGATGGTGTGGTAGTATTACTCGGAGTTTGAGTTACTGATGGTGTGGTAGTATTACTCGGAGTTTGAGTTACTGATGGTGTGGTAGTATTACTCGGAGTTTGAGTTACTGATGGAGTGGTGGTTATTGATGGTGTAGGAGTAGGTGTTAGACTTTCCGGTACTGATTGATTAATGCATATACCAATACTACTTCCGTTAACGAATTCCGAGACTTCCGATTCTACCAACACACCAAAATCTACCCTTAGATATGAGTTAGATACGTAAGTCATACCTGTTATCGTATATTCAACTAATAATCCGCTATTGAACTTAAAAACAATAGTACCTGTATTAACACCATTAAGAGAAGTGTAAACACTGTCTAAGTCACTACCACTATCACCTTGCCTGTCTAAAAAAACACCGACCATATTCTCAACAGAGTTATTAGTACCTCCATCAATGGGTGGGAGTGGCCATGAAGACGGTATTGAGGGATACAAATTTGTTTTAAACTCTCCATCTAATAAACCTGGAGGTTCATTTCCGTTACCGTCTCGTATGAATTGGTCTACATATCCTCCGGGAGAAGGAAAAGTACCCGGTGTGTTGGTATCACAGTCATCTATCTCAACCAACTTATCAAGTTGTTGTCTGTTAATACCAACTTCACATTCATTACAATTAGTATATTCTATAAAAACACAACTCTCTGAATCATATTCTTCTAAAATTTCATTACTATCTTCTAAAATTTTATAACACCCATTTTCAATTTCTCCGCACTTAATAAGCCAAACTTCATTTACATTTAATGAAGTTTGACCTGTAAAGATTAATCTATACTTTAAATCGTTATTACAACTTTCTATTATGTATCTATTCTCACTCACAACTGACAATTTAGATTTATATTGTAAGTAATGTTATGTGCACGGTAATTTTTATCTGAACTCAAATTCCAATCATTTATACCGTTTGTAATAAAAACATAGCAAAACCTCATCTCTAATCATTTATTAAGTTATTATATAAATAATCAGAAACTCAATTTTATATAATAAAAGGGAGAACAATTTTAGTTCTCCCTTCTATCTTCAGGTTTATAATGTTTTATCCTGTCATGCCATATTGGTGACGCTAAAAGTAATGCGGGTTTTAAATTACCGTTTTTTGTCATCTGATACATATGGGACATCCATGTTTGTTCATAAGGGTGAGCCCATTTTGTGTCAATGAACATCTTTTTATTACCTTCTTTAGAAACTATCATTGGCCAGTTAGCATAATATATTTCACCATCAATATATGTTACCCCGTCCATATTCCTTATATTTTTAAATTCTGTTAAAGGTACATTAGGGTCTAAACCACTCACAGGTAATTTATCATAATTAGGCCAGTATTCAGTTCTAATATGTTGTGGTACATTATACCATGAACACTGTTTGTCATTATCAAAATAAACTTCAGTAAAACTTAATTTTAAGAAGTCAAATTTTTCCTTCATCATAATTTTATGTACTATATTATATAGATTTGGGATGTATTTTCTAAATCCATTTCTACAGTGTTCTCCTTTAAGTTCGGGAGGATTGACTGTCATGTCATCTTCAAAAAAGAACATGTAGTCAGCGTCAGACTTATCAAAGTGTTCCGCAGCTGCTTGTCGACCTCCACAAATACCAGTATTACCACTCAAACTAATATATTCAAATCCATATTCTTTACACAATTCCCTATTTTTTTCTCTAAATTCTTCTTTAGTTGAATTATCCAATAAAAATAGATTTGGTTTTTCTAACCATTCAGGTGTTTTTTTCATAGATTTTATCGTATGTAAAACCTGTTCTGTAAAATTAAATGTAAGAACATATAAATTTGTTTTTACATTCTCAACATCTTTATCTGTATATTTTTTATTATTAATAGTACGTCTTTTGGGTGGTTCTACCAATTTGACATTGTCAGAATTAAGGTTTTCAGTGAATTTAACTATTAATCCATTACCGTCTAACTCAAACCTCCTATATATGTCAGGTTCTATATATGACATTAGAGTAAAAATACTTTCTTCTGTACCCATATAACCCGCGTTTAATGTTTTATTGAGTAATGCATAGTATGTTGAATTCGCTTCATTAATTTGTGTCTTGTGACCACCGAACAATCCTCCCCTACATACATATTTTACTTCTTTACCCGCATATCTATTTATAGCGTCAAATTCAAACCCGTGTATCTCCTTATCTGCATCATAAGGATAACTTAAAAATAGAAACGGGTTTAAGTGTTTTTCTATATTATTTAAAACATCATCATACGCCAAATGACCGTGAGGTACTGTATTCGTAATACCCGCATCTAACCATATGAAATAATCTGTATTAAAAGGGTTCCATATAGTAACATCATTTAGGAAAAACATCTTGGATTGTACAATTGGATTATACCATTCGTTAGATGCTTGTGGTGAACCAGATAACCACCCTGCTCGGTTTAACCATTCATCAGATGTTCTTATGTTTTGTGTTTTTTCCCAAAATGGTTGATACATATTTTGAACATCATCTAACTCATATACTTTAACAAATGTATTTTCTTTATCTCTTTTCTCCCAAACTAAGTACTCATACTCCTTTGGTATATAAATAAATAAATTTTGTGGTATATCTAAAAACCTTTTGAAGGACTCAATGTAATGGTTGAAGTCCCTCCCAACTCTATTAATGTTCCATAAACCTGTGACAATAGTTAGATTAGTGTTCATTACTCTTTAATTTTACATACCCATACCGCTATATCAAATTCGTCTTGCATATATGGTTTTAAATTATATTTTTCAATCGATTCCTGTATATCTGATTCAGATATTTCATGCCAATTCCAATAAATCTTATTTATTTTTTTTGAAAAAGTTTCGGAATCATAACTATAGTCGTGAGCCATAATAATGTCACCAATTTTTAGATATTGAGATAGAATATTAAATTCTTTTATTTTATTTCCCCCATCGCATAAAACTATTGTCAAACCATCTTGTTTTATAAATTCAATAATTTCTCTATTTTTTAAATCTGTATATCCTGATTCAAAAATATTTTCAATTCTAACATCAACACCTTCTTTAATTAGTACACCATGCTCATGTCTTCCGTTTATATCGTAAGTTCGTATATCTGTGTCTAAGTTTAACTCGTTACAAGCATGTTTTAAAAAACGAGTTAGACCCCCTAAAGCCGTTCCTATTTCTAAAATCCTCACAGGTTTTTTATCTTCTATTAAATTATAAAAAGCCTCAAAACAGTGTGGGTTTTGTTGACACGTCATACCATCGTATGATGATAAACTATCCATTGTATTAACTAAGTCAGATTTTCTTGTTATTTTTTCTTTGTTAAACATATTAATATATTTTATTAATTTATTAATTATTAAATAATTATTCTTCTATACCTTTAATATTATACCTTATTTTAAAATCGTGTAAAGAATTTGTGAAATTGTTTTCAATTTGTTTGACTGGGATATTATTATTAGCACAACATTGTAATATAACACACTGTGGGGCGTTATCATGGGTTGGGAAAGTATTGTAATAATATGAGAAAAATTTATCTGAATCATCAAAAAATGATTCGTAGGTATCTTTATCAAAATTAAAAACTACATTAGTACCATCTGGGGTACAGTAGTTATCAACATTTATATCAATACTTAAATCTCTATTCATCCTATTTGTTAGTGCTGTCCATGTTTTCCATCTACCGTCTTTTACTGTTGATTTACAATAAATGGCGGCTCTAGTATAAATTGAGTTGGGTTGAAAACTATTAATGTATTTTACAATACCTTCTTCTGAAATAATAAATCTTGTGTCTGATTCTATATTTATAATGGTTTTGAATCCATCTTCAAAGGCTCTTCTTCTTATGTGTCTATGTGAGCTGAATGGATATTCATTATATACTGTAACCGTTTCTTCAGATAACACTTTTTCAAATTTATATGTTTCAGGGCATTTTTTTATAAGTTCTTCAGTATCAAATATAAATAATTTTTCATCCTTAAAATCATTAAATAAATGTTTCCTATTTGTTGATACATAAACTTTGAAATTGTACTTGTCTTTATACCATTCGAACCACTCTTTAAATTGTTTAACGTAATTATTAAAATTCGCGTTCATTGTGATACATATATCATCTCTTGTTATCATATTTTTATATTTTAAACTCAACTCTCTCACCCCATCCTCTTTCCTTAGTTAGTCCCCAATAAACAACTTTATATGGATTTTTATCCGTTAAAAACATCTCCTCATAGTGAATCGGTTCACCGTGGTTTAAAAACCTATCAAGTCTATGCCCTTTTATATAATTGTGATTTATACCTTCTCCATTTTCATCATCAAAAGCAACTAAAACAGACTCATAATCGTCCGCAGGTAACATCTCTCTTGTTACATTCACTAAATGATAAAATGAATACATGAAAGAGTCTTCCCACTCTTCTTCAGTTTCGTATGGGTAAGGATTTGGTGGGAACTTATTATCTTTGGTGTACTTTTGAAATGATTTTTTAGCAAAGTGTATTCCTGCATACTTTTCATAATCCCTAACAGTTCTTTCTGTACCTAATTCGTAACCTGTTAAATCATGTTCATTATCTTCAACACCTAATAGTTTCCTTATTCTTGCACGAGCAATATCATTTCCTTTCCACCATAAACTCTCCCCTCTTTTACTTTGGTCATCCCATACTAATTTACCCGCTCTTTCCTCCCTCATCGTAGCATGCCATATAACAACCCTGTGTGGGTGAAAAAGGTCATAACCATGAGTAAAAGAACGTACCGTAAGGTTTATCTCTTCTCCAGCAAAAAATATGTTAGGGTCATGTCTGACATCTTTAGCCCACTTATTCGGCCCAAACGCAAAATGACCACTCAAAAATCTAGCAGGATATGGTTTTTCTAAATGTTTCCAACCTCCAGTAACCGCAGTTGGTCTAATGAATATTGTACCGAAGGGGTAAAAACTTGCAGCTTCAGATAACCATGGTTCTTGTACCCTATCTTTGGGGTCGTTAAATGGATTATAATACGGTAAGTATCCACAAATTAGTGGGTTATAACCCTCTTCTTTTAAATCAAAATACCAATCAATTAGTGTTTCATCCCAATTTTCTGAAAATCTGTGATGTGAATCTAATTGACAAACAAAGTCCTCATCTGTTAATAATTCATCATTAATCACCCCCCTCGCATAAGCCAACCCTTTAGCCTCTTCGTATGGTATATCTTTTATCTTAAATCTTGGGTCTTCTCTATATTCATCTACGTTGTCGAATCCGTCCTCAGGGTTAAATTGTCTACAAATTCCAAAGTGTATCCTTTCAGGATTCTTTGCGTTTTCTAACGCACTCTTAATAGTAGGTATTAATTCAGGTTCACGATAAGCGGGTAAGTGAACCAATATTGTCATTTCATTCTTAGACTTTTTCATATAACGTACCTTCCATTCTGTTAACCCACCCCTCTTTTTCCGAATGTGGCCAAACAATCCATTTATATGGTTTAGAAACTGTATTAAAACTTCTCCATAGACGACAGAATCTGTCAGGGTCCGTCATCATTCTTTTTATCTCGTCTGCGTTCGCATCATCTCTGTGTATCTCATTACCATCTTCGTCTTCGAATGCGACTGCCCAAACATTGTAATCCTCATGAGGAACACTATCGAATGATATGTCTATACAGTGTTTAAATGGTGTTGAAAATGAATTTTGATACTCTTCTTCAATCTCAAACTGAGGACATGGTGCGTCTTTCTTATCTATTGTGTGTTGTTGTACGGCCCTACGACTAAAGGATATACCCGCGTAACGTTCATACTCGTCAATAGTTTTTTCATTACCAAGACCATAAATACCAAAAAATTCAGGGTCATAAATCTCACCGTCCATACTAAGAAGTTTTCTATTTCTTTGATGTGACCCATCATTAATACCTCCCCAATCTGTATGGTCATCCCAGTGTTTTTTTAATCCTCTCCTAGTGTAATAATGCCACAAAAAGATTCTATGTGGATGTAATAAGTCATAACCGTGTGTAAATGCACGAACGGCTATTGATATCTCTTCTCCATGAAAATAGTACTGAGGGTCGTGAGGTACTTCTGTAACAAATTTACCTTCAGCAAATGCGAAATGTGCCGAGTAAAACCTTGCAGGGATTGGTTCAGTTCTTTCGTCAGCATCGTCAATCGTTGATGGTAAAAAGTGTACGTTACCATCTGGACTGAATCTATCGAAGTCCATCCTCCATGGTTTTTTGATACGACTTTCAGGGTCATTGTCAGGTTCAAAGGATGGGGCATAACTTGTAATTAATGGTTTTTTTATACCCTGTTTTTTTAACCTCTTATATTCTTTTTTTAATTCGTAATCCCAATTATTAATAAATCTAGTGTGGGAATCTATTTGAAGTGTATATGTTTCTCCTTCATAAAGTTGTTGTAATAGATTTCTAGCCCAACATGCCCCTTTACTTTCATCACTAGGTATATCTAAAATTCTAAATCTTTCATCCTCTAAGTACTCATCTAAAGTGTCCCACTTATCGTCTTCATGGTGTTGCCATGAAATGCCAAATCTTAGATTTTGTGGTGACTTAGCTTTGTCTAAAATATCCGATAATGTATTCAATAAATCGGGGTCTCTATAAGACGCTATTTGTACAAAAATTGTCTCTGGTTTACCTGCCATAATCTTTTTTTTAAAAGATGATATAAATAAAAAATTTGTAAAGTCATTTCATACCCATTCGATATTTATGGTATATGAAACTACTAGATACCATACAAGATTTAATTACAGAGGCAGAAAATAACTTGTACAATGAGTCAATGAAAACTGATGACCCAAATGAAATTAAGTTATTAGAAAATAACTTAGAAAATTCACTAAAGTTGTTAAATATGTATAAAAACTTACTTTAATTTGTACTTTAAATCAGGTTTACTAACACCTTTTTTACTTACAACATCAGAACAAACTTCATTCGCGTAGAGTATAGAGTCCGAAACTGATTTAGTGTTTAGATATTTTAGTGCGAACGACGAAACAAAAGTGTCACCTGCACCACTAACATCAATAGTTTGTTGTGGATTAGGACTTTCAAAAATCTCTCCGTTAAATACCGCGCCGTCTTTTCCTTTTGTTATAATAAACTTTTCTTTAAAACTGTCACAAAGTTCTTTATTATTATCATATTCAGTTTGATTTAACTTAATATAATCAATATCACATATTGTGCTATAATCTAATATACGTTTACTATCTAACACACTAAGTTTGGATATTGACGCGATATTTTTTATCAAGTCATTTGAAATTAGTCCTTTATCGTAATCACTTATTATTACAACGTCAGATTCCGATATTGTCTTTCTTTGCTCAGGAGTTAAGAAGTTTATTTTATCGCAAGGTAGTTTTTCATCATCGACTCTAATAAACATATGATTGCTTTTTATATCAACATATCTTGTTTTAATTATATTATCTCTTTGGTGCCAATGTAAAACTTCACAATCATCACATAAGATATTGATATTTTCAACCACATTACCTGCCATCCCTTTGTTTTCAACTATTTTTTCAGGATTAAAAACAGGTACAGGTGCTTCAGGAGATAATCTTCTAACCTCTCCATATACAAATCTATCAACACATAATTCACCGATTACTAGTATTTTTTTCATGTTCTATAATTTTTGTAGATGAGTAATTAGGTACTCTATCAAAGTATATAATCTTTTCGAATAAATGTGAACCTATAATATTTTTATCTTTGTAGTCGGAACCGATAACCATGGTTTTAGCTCCCCATTCTTTTATCCTATCTTCTAATTCTTGGTCACTACCAAATCCTACTACACTCCTAACATATTTTAAAGATTCTAATAAAAATTTTCTATCTTCAAAGACATTTACAGGTCTGTTTTCACCTTTAAGTTTTTTAATTCGACTATCATAATCTATACCAACTCGAACTTCACCCCATCCATTACAGTAACGAAGTAGTTCTATGTGCCCCCTATGTAAGACATCAAATGTCCCGTTTACCCATACTTTCATTGTTGACTGTCTCCTCTCCAAACTCTATATGAATCTGAGTCAAAATGTTCCGTTGATACTTCAAATACGGTTCCATCAGTGAGTGCTTCCAATTGGTGAGGTTGACCTGGATATTGTCTTACTGAGTCTCCGACTTTAAGGTGTTGTTCGTGAACTTCAGCGGTTTCTGTGTCTATCCAACGATATAAAAACTCACCCTTATCAACGTACCATGTCTCGTCCTTTATCATATGGTAATGCATTGAGAACTTACATCCTTTTTTGAAGACTAATAGTTTCCCACAGTACATTTCATTATTCTCAAAAATGATTTCGTGTCCCCATCCTTTGGGAACATTGCACTCTTTACATTCAATTGCATTAAATACGTTTGGTTTTTCCATTACTGTATTAGTATTATATTTTTATTGCATTTTAAATCGACAGGATTTAAAAATTCTTTTTCGTTTATTTTTTCATTAATTACTTCAATATAACATTCCCTCAATATCGACCCTCTTTTCGTATTTTTGTTTCTTGATAAACTATCTTTTCTAATTCTATATTTAAAAAGTTTTTCATTAATAACTTTTCTTTTTAAATTTTTAGAGTAGGAAGTTCTTAATTTAAATTCATCATCTGACTGTACTCTCCACGGAAAAAACCCATTCATCTCTAAAAATTTACTTTTTTTCATTCCGAACGTACCTCCCATGTATCCTTCGTTTATTTCTTTAAGGTTTTTTTTGTCCTCGTAATTTTTCCCATCTATAAACTCATAAAAATTATAGTAAACAATGTCGTTTTTATTTAAACTATCATGAACACTATTTATTAAGTTTTCTGTAGGTATATCATCAGAATCAAAGAAAATGAACTTTTCATTACTACATAATTTCACTAATGTATTTTTTGTGATGGATAAACCGTGATTTTCTGTAGACAAATATACTTTAATGTTATCTGGGTAAACTTTATCAGATATATGTTTTAAAGTATCTTTACATCCATCGATAAGAATAATAATCTCAGCTTTAATATATTCTTTATCTTTAAGTATTTTAATGAAACTATTTAAGGTCTCATCTATGTATTTTCTGGCATTATGTGCCGCGATTAGTATTGATATTTTTTTATCAATAACTTTATAATTACTTACATTAATATACTTATCAGTTTTATCTACGAATGTTTTACTCTCTGTATTATATATAACCTCATATTTATGTTCTGATGATAATATTTTTATTTTAACTTCGTTAGCATCACTACCATACTCCCAATTTTTTAAATTTGTTGATACCCACATACCTGAAGTGAAATTGGTATTAACATATCCGTTAAATTTTATTATCTCGTTCGAAAAAATTATTTTTAAGGTATTAGTTGTTTGATTTACAACTTTAATATTACCCTCATCATCTGAACTAAACTTTATATTATAAAAAGTACATTCATTCATTTTTATTCAGAAATTTTTGATTAGCATTTAATACACTACTAAGTAAGATACTTGGTAAATCATTATTTTTTGCGATGTGATTTAATGCCGATGTATCCTTCGGTAAACACTTACCACTAAAACCTCTTTTTTCTTTGAATACTGCGGTATGCATAGGATTTATCCTTGGGTCTGCTAACCATAATTCCCTCGCTTCATTCCAATGTATACCCAAAGAATCACAGATGTCATACATCTCATTACAAAATGTTATTTTAGTTGCGTAAAAAGAGTTCTCCATGTATTTTGCCATCTCCGCGGTTTTACTATCCGAAGTGATATATCTTTTACAAGGACCAGTAACTGGTAAAAACATATCTATAACTCTATTACAAATACTTTTTTCACCTCCAAAAATAAAGAAAGGTGTTTCTTTCATATCTGTATGAAAATCATAAGGAGACCAATATGTTGATTCTCCTATATATTCAGGAGAGAATACGACGTTCTTATTATATTTTTCAATAAGATAATCAGTTGTACCTATTTCAACAGTTGATTTAATAACTATTAAGTCAACATCTAACCAACTCATAGTCTCTTCAACTATCGATATATCACACTCTCCTTTTTCTCCTCTCGGTGTTGGTACAGATATGAAAACAATATCTGTTTGATTTATTTCCTCTTTTGTGTTTGCGTTTTCTATATTTGGGTCGAAAATTCTAACCTCATAATGATTTTCAAAAAATCTATGTAGCGCTTTACCCACATACCCATAACCTATAATACCTATTTTACTCATAATATGTTTTTTATATCTGTATAGTTTAGTTTATCAATTATATTAATTAACTCTTCATCTTCAGAACATATTTTTTTAAAGTTTTCTGAAAAATTTACCTTTTTATACCTACTATTTAACTCTGACGGGTCATAATTATTAGTAAATGAGCTGTTAGTACCTTTTAAGTTTAATGGGTCGTAGGAATCTTCAATACCTGTTAGATTAAGTAAGAAATCATTTCTGTAAACGTCATTACTAATTAAGTCTTCATATTTTATCTTATGAGTATCTGTATTTATAAAATGTTTAGCGAGTCTCTTCCATGTAAAGATATTTTCTTTTATTATGTTTTCATCTTCAAGTCCACCGTACATACTTTGCATGTTAGGTGCCGCAATTTTTGAAGCCATAACATTAAGAAAATCTCTTATGAAAATGACTTTTTCAGTTGTTTCATTTTCAACTATCGACTCTGATATGTCGTTTTCTTCATAATTTAATAAAAATATAGGTGTCGTGTTTTTATTATCTATAAAAGTCTTTTTAGCTATTTGTTTATTAAACAATGCATCATTTATGTGAATCAGATTATTAAACCTCTCAACTGAATTAAGATGTTTGTTAAAATTATGTGTTTGGTTGGTTATGTTGGCTATTATCCAACTAATTAGCGCGTGGTGTCCTGACCTTCTTGTTGCGTATATTTCTATTATTTTTAATTTACTTTCCATAACATTTTTCTTCCCATATTTCTATAAATTTATTAATATACTTTTTATCAATTTTTTCTAAGTTTTTGATGTGGTCTTTAACCATATGAACTGTTTTTTGAGACCATGTAATATCTTCGATTCCGTAAGCAACTCCATACATCTTTGTAACATTCTCGATTCTATACTCAGTAGGTGTTAATTTCTCATGTATGTTATATAGTTTATTATCCACGTCTACGTAAGTTTTTTTACCAAACTTATTTTCTTGGTCAGTCAGTATAATTACTTTACAACCACATAATGCTGCTGCGGTTGTTAGATAGGTTTTCTCATCAAATGTTATAAAAAACTCATATTTATTAAAAATTTTTCTCAATAGATTTAAGTTCGTTTGTTTTTTATGTATATGACTAATATCATCATAATTAAAAATTTTTAACAACTCCCTATAATTTTCAGGTGTTTGTTTTCCATGTATAAAACAGAATCCTTCTCTATCTCCATTCTCATTAAAAAATGTTTCAGTATTATAATCAATTACTCTTAATATCCCATCAGAACGTTTAGTATGTGTTTTAAAATTACCGTAATTGAATATATAATCACTATCATTGAAATTTTCTTCATTTTCTTTAGTCGTATGATACATTATCCATCTTACATTGTGTTTTGTATTAAACTTATTTTTAATACTATGTTCCGGATAAATGGAGACTGTTGTGTTTGGATTATATGAGAATCCTTCCCATGTACAATTGTACTTGTGTCCTTTAACTATATTAACTTTTGATGGGATTACTGTGATATTTTCGTGTGGATACCCTGGTTTACAAAAAATATATACGTTATGTCCTTTTTCCGCCAACACATAAGCAAGTTTATGAAGAGCAATTAATCCTCCAGACATGTAATTGTCTAAATCTAAAAATAAATCAACTATAAAATTTATTTTTCCGTTATTTTTTAATTCCATTACTTAAATTAAATAATAATATTTTTATTATAAAACTTTAGCGGGATTACCAACAACTACAGTATTTTCTTCAACATCATTCAAAACAACAGTACCTGAACCAATTAAACTAAAATCACCTATGTTCACTTTCTCTCGTATTGTCGAATTAGTTCCTACGTGAACCCCTTTACCAACAATTACATTTGCACCTACAACACTGTTGGAGGCTAAATGTGCAAACCTTTTCATAGTACTGTCGTGCCCTATGAAAGAACTACCGAGTAAAATACAGTTGTCTCCAATTGTGGTATCGGGTGATAATTGACTTAACGGTCCTATGAGTACACCGTGCCCTATATCGCAAAACCCGTGAGGTATAATAGCTGTTTTATCTATTAAAGTCGCATATCTATTTTTAGGTATTTTAAACTTTTCTATCTTTTTATATGTTTCTTTTTCTTTTTTTAAACCGACATATGCGATAAAAAAGTAATATCCATTATCAAGAAAATATTCAATATCATCAGTTTTTCCTATAACCTCTATTTTTTCATATTTACCTATTTCAGTACCTAATTCTTCATAATCATTTAAAAAACCGCAAACCTCATATTCACCACTTTGTTTAGCGATTGAGGCAGCTATCATTCCTATACCACTACCTCCTAATATTACTAACTTTTTCATTTTTATTTAATCCATTTATTTAATAAGTTTATAGCATCTTTAACCATCGGAGGTCCTATTAATTCATCTCCATACAATGATACCCCCTTTCCTTCTATTTCAGATTTTTTGTACTTTAAAATGATGTTCTTAGCTCTTTCTATATCTTCATCTGATGGTGTAAAATATTTATGTATAAGAGGTAATTCCTTAGGATGTAAAGATAACATTCCTTCAAAACCTAGATTTTTAGCTATCTTTAAATTTTTTTCTAAGTCTTCTAAATCATTAATATTAACATGTACAGTATCTATTGGTATAATACCACAAGCCCTAGCCGCCATTGCAATTAAAGACCGAGGTATAAATAAACTACTATGTTCTTTATCATGTATTCCTTGTAAATCCGTTATAAAATCTTCACATCCATACGCAATCGCCACCACTCTATTAGACTCTTTACATATTGACTCCACATTTAAAACTGCAGATGATGTTTCAATTAATGGAATTAGTTTAAAAGTTCCAACCGGAAACCCTTTCTCACATTCTATCGATTCCAAAAGTTTATCAATAAAATAAATGTCTTTATTGTTCTTAGCTTTCGGATACATGAAACCGTCAACTCCTTTTATAGTCAACTTTTGTAAGTCTTTTAATAGTTCCCCACTTTCGGGTGAGTTTATTCTAGGAAATATATATTTTTTGTTGTATTTTTTTTCTTTAACAAATGTTATTATGTTTTCCCTAGCACTCTCTTTTAATGTATTCGGTTGTACTGAATCCTCAACGTCAGGTAATAATACATCCGCATTTGCGTTAAATTCACTTTCCATATATTTTGTATTGCTCCCTGGAACAAATAATAAACTTCTAAAAATCATCTTTTCTTAATTAAAACTTTTCTTTCAAATGTTAAAACTACTTCATCATTTTGATTATATGCGTAACTTTTTACATGAATTATTCCTCTATCTTTTTTTGTTTTTGACTCTTTCTTGTCTAAAATTTCACTTTTAACATAAAGTGTGTCGTTGATAAAAACCGGTAAAATATGTTTCACATTTATGTATTCTAAATTAGCTATTGCCTTACCGCTAATATCTGGAACTGTAATACCGACAGATAAACTAAATACTAAAGTACCTACGACTAATATTTTCCCATGTTGTTCATTGTTAGCATAGTCCATATTAGTATGAACTGGATGAGCATTTAACGTAAGAAGTGAAAATAGGTTATTATCAGATTCAAATATTGTTTTACTTAATTGGTGTTTAATAGTTTCACCTTTAGTAAAATCCTCATAGTAATTACCAAAATTATTTTTAATCATTTTTTATATACTTCAAACTTACTTAAATCCGGATAAGGTAATTCCAAATCCTCATTATGTTTTTTATCACCCCCTATTTCATAAAATTGTTTCATTAGTAGACTTCCTCTAGCCGCTAATTCAGGCATCATATAAAAATTCCAACCCAACATATCTAAATTATCGTCGTGATAGGAACACTCTCTTCTACCACTGTAACGAGCTCTTTTAAACCATAGATAAGCGTCGTGACAATCTGTTAAAATTGCACCACCTTTACTTAATTTAAAGTGTTTGTATGGACCTGTAAATGATACACACATATGTTGTTTTTCCTTATACATATCAGCAGTGAACGACAAGGCAGAGTCCCATACATTACTACCTTTGAGTTGGTACATACCTTTTATCGTTTTACCCTCAACAGGTTCAAATTCAACTTTTAGTCCCGCATGAATTATTTCACAAGGTACTGATGGATACGTTCTACAAGGTATACTAACTTTACCGTCAATACTTTTTTTAATATGATTTTCATAATATAAAGCCAAAAACAACCCATTAGACATATTATCCACTGTAACCACATAGGGCGCACCTGTATAGTCTGAAAGTTGTCTTTCAAACTCTTCTGTTATTTTGTATACTCCATTAGCCATTTTTTAAATATTTTAAAGGTTCATCTGTACAAACACCTAAAAGATAATTGGGTAATTCTTGATAATCAAGACAAACAGTTATTCCATTATTAAAATATTTACCAATGTTTGACCATATAAAACCTTGACTTGTAAGTGTCATTTCATCTTTATCATGCCAAAACCAATTAAAGTCTGTTGTTCTCAAAAAATCAACAGATTCATAGTCTTTAGCGTGAATCCATAATGATTTATTATTTGTTTCTAACCATTCATAATCAACTACATATTGTGGATAATCATGACCTAAAAATAATTTACCGTGTTTTATTATTAAATCAATTTCAACTTCTAAACCCATATCTATAACCTTTTCTACCTGTATAGGGTTATTTTCTAAATTAGGATTTATCCCTTCAAGGTTTCCTCTGTGTGATATTATTTTCATATATCTTTAATTTTTTCATACAAAGAATTAAAGTAATCTTTATTACTTTTCATATGTATATCATTTTCAATTAAAAGGTTATCATTAGTAAAACCATCTAAACTATATTGACTACTATTATCAATGTATTGAATGTTATCATCACTATTACAAAATGATGTAATTATATCATGAAATTGATTATTAAGTTCTAATCTATCAATCTCATTTGAGTTTAAAAAAAAATCATTGATTACGTCTTCACTATACTTTCTCTTATCACTGAGAGGTAAATTAGGTCTTAATATTAGTATTTTATTTTTGTCATACTTTTTACTAATTTCTTTAATTGACTGAATATATTTTAAAATTATATTTGTTAATATATCTTTCTTACCGATTCCTTTTCTATGACTTTTGACATGTATTGATACTCTCATATCTATTTCACCTAAATTAAAGATTAATAAATCGTCATCCATAATAGGTAGACACGATAGGAATTCCATGTAATCACTATTGGTAAATCTACTCATAGTTAAACCTACTTTACTTATTGGACTTATTCTAATTTTATCATATTCTAACTCATTATATCCAATGTCTTTACATATATGACCTATGTGTGAATCTCCAATTATCCAAGCATTTACTTTTTTAGGGTCTCTACTTCTTAAAGAATAATCAACGAATTTATTATCAAGTTTAAATTCATTAATGACTTTATTTGTTTTATAATCAATAAATACCAATTTTTGTGGTTCAATAAATGAAGTAGTTATTTGTTTGTCATTATTAATATAATGACTATTTCTACTATAAAAAGTGCTCCAATAACTTCCTTTTTTTAAATTTAGTGTTTGATGTTGTCCTTCTATATTAAAAATATAATCACCTAAATAAACTCTAATTTCCTTTTCATTTTCAAAATCAACAACATAATGAACTTTTATTTCATCAGTCCTATTGTTGATGAACCTATCCCCGTAAGAAACATTATAACTTACTAAATTAATCATTTTACTTCACCCCATTTTTCAATAGCTTCATAATACTCTTTACCATATTCTTTATCAACCGCTTGTCTCATCGCTTTCGCACCGCTAATAGTTCCTCCAGGGTGCCCATGTATCGCTCCTCCGACATTTGCCATATAATCTATACCAACTTTTTCAGTTACAAAATCAGTTAAACCAGGATTAAATCCACAACTCAGTGCAGGTACTACACCCCACTTTGATAGTTCTTTCATAGAATCTATAACCTCATCTTCATCCCATTTGTAGTATCCTCCAATCATACCTGCATGAATAAAGTCAACACCCATCATACCCGCCAACTGAGAAATAACTACCCAATCAATGTGGAAATCATGATTTCTATTTGTTAATATCTTATCCCCACTCTTTTGGAAATGTACAAATATTGGTAGGTCTAACTCACGAATTGCCTTATATACTCCCATTCCACACCAAAAGTTTACGTGTACTCCATTACCACCTAATTCATAAACTCTTTTAACTCTGTCTAAGATATATGGATAGTCTGAGTGTATTGATACACAATATACTACGTTTTTATCTTTTAAGTAATCCATAATAAGTGGAACTCTCTCTTCAATCGGACAAAATGATGGGTCGGACAGAATTTCATCTTCCTTAATGAAGTTTACACCTCCCTCCACTAATTCTTTAACCATTTCCAATAATACCTGTGGTGATATACCAGTCTTTGGTTTAACTATACCACCTAATAATGGTTTGTCATATACTTTAGTATATTCTCTTACACCTTCAATCCCAAATTTTGGACCTTTAAAATATTTTAGTACCGATTGAGGAAACTCTATTCCTTTTACCTGACACTTTTCAATTGAACTGATGTCCATTTGTCCTCCCATAATATTAACCAACATATGTGCAATACCGTCTGTAGCCCAATCAATATTAACTACAGGAAATGCAATTTTCACTCTTCCTGCTTTTATTTTTTCCAATTCATTTTCATCACCAAGAACCATACATGAGTATTTTTCAAACAACTCATCCGTTTCCCATTGATTTCTTACGTTTGGATTCCCAACACTTTGTCCGATGGCTAACTGCCATGAACCATCTTTTAGATTCTTATTTGATTCCAAAAAGTAATCTACTATGAAGTAATCTTCTTTATTGATTTCTTCTTCTTTTTTAAAAATATTAACCATTATTCTACAATGTATTTATCATTAATTACACTAGGTGTCTTTACAACTATTAGTTCACAATCCGTTAAAAATTCAGGATTTGCTACTTCATTTGGTTCCAAAACAAAAATATCACCTTGTTTTAAAAAGTCATCATTTATTTTCATTTCACCCCTTATTAAGTAATTCACTTCTGTTGCGATTTTATGGTAGTGAGTGTCCCACTGCTCTCCTTTAGGGTGAAATTTGAAACATACTTCAAAGTCTTCGGTTTTAATTACTGATGGTTCAAAATTTCCTATAAACCATCCACCAACCATATCTTTTATATTATAAACTTTCATATGTACTTATTTTTTCAAAATAACGATTTAAGTCATCGGGAGTACCAACCGCATTATGAAACTCGTTTGGTATATGGTATATTCCAACTTTCAATCCTTTTTCTATCATTTGATTATATGTTAATGATACATAAAATTCATTATTGAATCTAATGTTTTTTTCAACCATAGATTCTGTGGATTCAACAAAGTACTTACCTTTCTTCCAATAATGAATTCCGTTTAGTGAAACATTACTAATCACTTGTTTCTCGGCCATCTTAGTTACATATCCCTTTCTATTAATTCTCGCATAACTATTTTTTGGTGTTGTTTCGTGATATGTCACCACAACACCATCATAATCCATAACTCTAATTTGTTTTATTACGGTCTCCGCATCCCACCACATTATTTGGTCACAGTTGGCAACAATTAACTCTTCGTCATTATTTATAAACTCTTTTGCTAACATGACTGAAGAGGCGGGTCCATCAGTCAAATAATCAACTTCAATTATTTGACTGTCAGGAAAAATTTCTTTCATCTTATTTTTTATGTACTCATCTTTTCTAATTATAAAGATGTAATTACCCTCAAATCCTAAGGTATTAACCGCCTCCAAAATCATGGGTTTACCCTCAATTTCAATAAAAGGTTTTGGTGTTGTATATCCAGCATCACTAAATCTACTACCCAAACCAGCCATAGGTATTACTATATTCATTTAATCATTGTATTTAAAATGGACATTAGAATTTGTAACACTTTCTTTAGTTAATACCTCAGTATACTCTTCTGTTATCCCGTTTATTGTATTTTTTTTCTTTATCTTATATATCTTGTCGTCTAATTTGACCTTATCAAAATTAAAAAACGTGTGTTGTAAATTCAAGTTACTATCATATATGATTGTACCTTCATCATCTTCTATCACCGTTTCAATCTTTAATTCACTTTCATTTTCATTCCAGTAAAACAATCCAACGTTAAAGTTTTCGTTATCATCATCATTTTTGATAAAACAAACTTTAGGCATATTTTTCCATTTTTCAGTCCACTCACCCGCACCATTAATTATGTCGAATTGACTGTTTGGGTATTTTTCTCTTAAGAACCCTTCATACTCTAAACCATCATATTGTTTATCTCTCTTTTGGTATTCGAATACGTTGGGTATGACATATTCAATCCATTTACCGTAATAGTTAATTTTTTCATTTAAACTCCAAAAATCGTTATCGTTTTTAACAATATTGAACCCATCAAATATTTTGTTACTGTAAGCGACGATATGAACATCAATCAAATAATGATGTTTTTTGGCATATTCACCCATTTTCCTAACACCATAAAAAATATAGTCCTTACCTTTTTCCAAATCGTTTTTAATATCACGTAATTCATCCATATCAAAAACGGTATCGTATTCCACTTTGAAAACGTGACTATATCCCATCATCTCAGATATTTTGGTAGATATCACAAATGAGTTGTATATCCCCGCAACGTGGTCGGTAACACCTGTCAAGGGTAACCAATTTTCACAAGTACCAACCCCAGTGTTAACGTAGACATATGGTCTTTCGTATCTTTCAGAATTTATAATGTCCTCAGGTGGATACCCCACCATAAAAGAATTAGATAAGTTGTAATAATAATCCACCTCTTTTTGTAATCCGAAGTCTTTGTTTGACTTGTTTATTAGGAGTATTTCATATTCATTACCGAAAACTTCTCTAATCTGTTTAATTAAGTTTCTACAAGAGTCCGCCCTGTCCTCCGCAGATAAATAAGAATCTATAGTAATTAAAGTATTTTTCATTGATATTAAACATAGTTTTTTTTATACTCTTTGTAAACTTTAATTACCGATGGAAAACATAAAAGTTTATGCTCACGGTTCATACATTGGGACCACAGGATATAATAACCATACAAGAGACTTCTTTAGAGAATTGTCTAATCATTGTGATATAAAATTTAGGAACTTTACTGTCGCAAAATATTGGACAGGTTATAATAAAGAACCTCATAATAGAGAAGATTATTTAAATGACACTGATAAGAAAATTTTACATGAGCAAACTGTATGGGTAGACAATGGTAAAAGACGTGAAGACCGACCTATTTACTCAAAATACAGTGAGGATTTTGACCATGATTTTAATTTAGTACTGTCTGAAACCAATCATCACTATTTTTATGATACATACAACGGACCAAAGATTGCTTATAATGTATGGGAGTCAACTTTACAACCTCAAGGGTTTTTCAATAAGTTAAGAGAGTTTGATGAATTATGGGTTCCGTCAGAATGGCAAAAAGAATGTTCCATAAAACAAGGGTTTGACCCCGAACGAGTTCAAGTGGTTCCCGAAGGTGTGGATGTGGATACATTCTTCCCCGAAGAAGTGGATGTATTGGACGAATATAAGGATGGTAGATTTAAGTTTTTGTTGTTCGGTAGATGGGACTATAGAAAGTCAACAAAAGAGATAATACAGACGTTCTTAAAGACATTTAGACCCGATGAACCTGTTGATTTGGTGGTGTCCATAGATAATATGTGGGGAGAACAGATGGATGGTCATAAAAACACAGTAGACCGTTTAAAAGCATATAACTTACTAGACGATAGAGTCAAAATTTTATCTTTTCCAAGTCGTGAAGATTATATTAAATATATTAAAACGGGTCATGTATTTCTTTCTTGTGCCAGAGCGGAAGGATGGAATCTACCACTTATAGAAGCTATGGCTTGTGGTACCCCTTCTATTTATTCTAACTGTTCAGCTCAATTAGAATTCGCTGAAGGTAAGGGTATTCCTGTTAATGTTGTTGGTGAAAGAGCCGCAAGTGATAATGATTACGCTCGATATACTATGAGTGATTTAGATGGTAATTACTATGAACCCGATTTTGACCATCTTTCTAAAGTAATGAGAGATACTTACGAAAATTATGAATCTTATAAAACAAATGCGATAGAAGAGTCAAAAATTATTCACGAAGATTTTAATTGGTCTAGAGTCGCTGAGATTGGTTATGAAAAACTTAAATCTTTCAAAGAAAAAATTTCTTCAGAGGGTTATACATCACCTTCAGATGTTATTGAAAATGAAATACAGGTAACCTATGTGAACGAACCTAAAGTTGAGGTTACAGGTAATAAACCTATGGAGTACTTTATAGAATTTGTCGACGGTGATACCAATGAAATTGTTCATTCGACAACAATTTTAAATAACATGTGGACAAGTTGTAATAGAAAGTATTATACTAATTGGATTATTAGGATTAATGGAAAAGTTCATAACCGATTTAATGTAGAACGAAAAAAAGTCTTAATATCTTTAGATTCTAAGTCAATAGGTGATACTTTAGCGTGGGCACCATATGCTGTAGAATTCGCCAAACAACATAATTGTAAGGTCGCGTTAAGTACTTTTCACAATAAATGGTTTATAAATAATCCTTTCTATCAAGATATTGAATTTTTACATCCTGGTCAAAGAACACAGTGTTATTCGTCTTATACTATTGGTTGGTTTAGAGATGATGATGGTGGATGGGAAAAATACGATATGTACCCAAATCAGGTTAACATGATTCCGTTACAAAAAACAGCAACTGATATATTAGGTTTAGAATATAAAGAGATTAATTATGGAGTACATCTAAATATGGGTTTAAAACCTATTAAACAAAAATATGCCGTTATAGGTCCTCAAGCAACCGCAGGTTGTAAAGAATGGACAATTGAGAATTGGACTATTCTTACTAAAATGTTAAAATCTGAAGGATATAAAGTAGTGGTACTCTCTTCTAACCCATATAATATCGAGGGTACCAAAAATATTTATGGAAAATCTTGGGACGAAGTGGCCACTTATCTATGGCATGCAGATTTGTTTATAGGTTTAGGTTCAGGGTTATCGTGGTTTAATTGGGCCCTTGGTAAATTTACATATATGATTAATGGTTTTGTTGAGGAAGGTCATGAATTCACAAAGAATATGAAAAAAATAACAACTAATACCTGTATTAAGTGTTGGAATGACCCCGTACATGTTTTTGATGCGGGTGATTGGGACTGGTGCCCTGTTTACAAGGGAACTAAACTTCAACATATATGTCAAAAATCTATAACACCTTTACAAGTATTTAATGAATTAGATTTAAATGGTAAAAACTAATTTCTTTTATAGATATGGTAAAGTTTCTACAAATAAAATGTGGAACAAACCTTCGTGGTCTATATTTTGGAAATGGTGGAATGAATTTAAATCAAATGTAGATTTTGAAGATTATTCATTCTACTTAGGTGGTAGTTTTGTAATAAATGAGAATACCGGTACTGATATTGATGTCATGATTACAGGTCCAATATATGACTATAAAAAGTTATATAAGATATTTGAATATGGTCTTGACCTATCTTTAAATAAATATGGGATATACGTCGACCTTTGTTGGTGGGATAATGTAGACTTTTGTTCTTATCCTCGTGATAAAGATTTTTTTAGATATCATACTATGGTAAAGATGGGTGGACAAGAATATAAGGTCGTAAACAATGTCTGTACATTAGACTTAAAAAGAGATACGTTCGACAAACAGTTACAAATCCCTTCATACATTTCTTTTAATAGAGTTATTTTACCCATGGAAAAACAGAGGTTACCTCAGTATAGATACACACCTATTAAACTTCATTAATCAGGTGTATATTCACCTGTAACGTCATCGTAAGTTCCGTATTCAAATACACCCACCTCTTCATCTGATGGGTCTAACGTTATATCATATAACTTAGTGATAAAATTATTATTATCTCTTCTATATATTTTATATCCGTCTGTTTCACAGACATATTTTACATTAATTATACTCATATCACAGCTTCTTCACAAAATTTTATCTCATCAATACATATATCCGCTCTAAACCCTGTACCGTTTTGAGCAATAAAGTAGATGTAGTAAGTATTGTCATCATCTTTATAACTGTTTAAATCTACCTCTACTTTTTGCCAGTTTGAATTATTAGTGAAGTCATATGTTGAACTATCACTTGACTTAGTTAGTGTGGATGTACCTCCATTATTACTACCCGAATGTGAGTGTGTAAAGGTTTCCAATAAAGTCGCGCTACTATGGTTTGAAGTACTTGCGGTACTTAAGTAAACAAATAAGTCGTGTTGTTGAGTCCCATAAGCATGAACGTAAAATTCAACTCTTAGATTATTACCAATATAACTCACTAAGTCTCCAAATTGAAATTGTGGTGTTCTAACAACAAAACAATTATTATTTTGACTACTGGATGCTTCAGTATATAAGTAATTGTCTGACGCTGCCGCGGTACTACCAACACCACTAGGTTCCGTGGCACCTCCTGGTGCTCCTGTCTGAGAAGATGGTGTAGTATCTGTAGCTAAATCCCAACCCGTAACTGTTTTATCACTTGTTAATCCCCAAAATGTACCATCTACCGCGTTACTACCGTTAGCCCATGTATTATAAGATAATGATGGTGACCATTGCGATGTAGTACTCTCTACCGTAGTTTCTGTTTCAAAATTATATGTTGATGATGTATATGAAACTGCCTCTCTTTTTATAGTGCCTGATTTAATATATCTTATTCTTCTTTTAGGTATTGAAAAGTATTTTTTTATCAGTATACTATTAACTCCATTTTTT
>Ga0213865_10000660_pt1 | contig 23270 bp, 24 predicted proteins | sample PICome_6_FD_160100 | JGI IMG/M metagenome (GOLD analysis project Ga0213865, IMG submission 160100) | Coastal seawater microbial communities near Pivers Island, North Carolina, United States - PICO282 | ecosystem: Environmental > Aquatic > Marine > Coastal | place: USA: North Carolina...
TTTATTGTCTAATTCTATTTTTTTTTTCAAAGACAATCCCTTCTTCGTTATTCCATTGCAATAATACTGGAGAGTTATCACTTAAAATATTATTACCTTTTACTGACCAAACACTATCTTTTGTGGGTATCTTAATTTTATTTCTTACACTGGTCCAACCAGTTTCAATATAAAAACCATTTTCGGTCTCGGCTGGATTTAAAAAAATAATATTTTTGTCTCCTTCAACTTTTTGTTTATGTTTTTTAAAAGATATATCGTCGATTTGTGCGCCTTTTAAATTTATCGAACCTATAATGTTACTATTTTCAATCGTAATTCTTTTATCTTTTTTAATTGAGTCCTCTCTAGAGATATTTTTAACTATTGTTGGCTGACTAATTGTTGGAGCTATTGACTCTATCTCAGACTTTTGCTCCACTTTTTGATTATCATTTGGATCAATGGACTTTTTTGGTGTTTCAAAAAATGCTCCCCAGAAAAGCAAAACAGACATTGAAAGAGCGATAGCTACGAATACGTTCTTGTTATCCATTCTTACTATCCTTTTGATTTGTTTCTGGAACAAAATCTATACCATGACTACCACCAAAAAGTTTTAAAGGATGGCATTTTAGAATTCTTTTCAATCCTAGTAAAAACCCTTTTTTAAAACCTTGAGTTTTTAAAGCTTCAATAAAATATTCAGAACACGTAGGGAAGAATCTACATCTAGTTCCTAATAATGGAGAAATAAAATATTTATAAAATTTTATAATTAAGATTAAAATTTTTGTCATTTTACTTTTTTAATTTACTAAAACTTTTCTCCATTAATGGCAAAAGCACATCTTGTTTTTGAGCATAAGCATTAGACTTTCCGAAAACTATATAAGTGTAATCCTTATTAATTGCACCTCTTTTTTTTAGTAATTTTTGGACAATTGCTTTTAATTTTCTTCTAATTTTGTTTCTTTTGACAGCATTTCCAATTTTTTTTTTCATAACAAAACTAATAAGTAAATTAGCTTTCTGCTTGGCTTTAAATAAATTTTTAGCAGCAAAAATTGAAAAGTAATCTGTATGAACTTTTTTTTCTTTAAGTACTTTTCTGAATTGGTTGCTTTTTTTTAAACTTTCAAGCTTAACCATCTATCCTTAGGTAGAAAGAGTTTTTCTTCCCTTTGCTCGTCTACGAGCGATAAGTTGTCTTCCAGTTTTTGTGGCCATTCTTGCTCTAAAACCGTGTCTTCTTTTTCTGACTAAATTACTAGGCTGATATGTTCTTTTCATAAATATTAAAAGGTATATATTTTAATTGTTGTCTATTGTACAGGTAAATTATGAGCAAAAATTTAAAGATATTTTTAGGTGTTTCCTACTTGCTCATTTTATTTGTGTTTCTTTATTTTATTTTTGGAAGCATACAAGTTAACAGACTTAATGATTTTTCATATTACAAGGAACTTCAGTCAAATCTAGATAGTTACATAAGCTCCAATATTTTTATTAATTTAGTTTACTTTTTCGTTTTTGGAATAGTTTGGGTGATGTTACTTGGATTTGGATCGCCAATTTTAATAATTTCAGGAATATTATTTGGACAATGGCTTGGTACAGTAATATCTGTAATATCACTTTCAACTGGAGCTGTAGCATTATACTCAGTTGGAAATTTTTTCTTTAAAGATTTAGTAAAGCTAATATTAGAAAAAAAATTCGTTAAATATATCTCCCTATTTAAAAAAAATGAATTTTTTTATTTTTTTATCTATAGATTTGTTGGAGGTCTAGGTGTCCCCTTTTTCTTACAAAATTTATTACCAATTCTTTTTGGGATGAAAAAAAGAAATTATCTTTTATCAAGTTGTTTTGGATTTATACCAAGTTTTTTCATTATGAATACGATAGGGGCTGGATTGAATATTTATGTCAAGCAAGCAAGTAATTTTAGTATGATAGAATTAATTCTATCAAAAGAAATTTATTTGCCAATTTTAATGTTTTCAATTTTAATGGTTATATCTTTGATAATTAAAAAAAAATTTTTTAATGATAGAAATTAATAAAAATAATCTTTCTAATGATTTAAGTCCTTATCTTAAACAACATAAAGAAAATCCTGTTAACTGGCAAATTTGGTCTAAAGAAACTTTGAAATATGCAAAGCAAAACAAAAAACCAATAATACTAAGTATTGGATATTCTAGCTGTCATTGGTGTCATGTAATGGCTCATGAAAGCTTTGAAGATCAAGAAACTGCAAAAATTATGAATCAATTTTTTGTCAATGTAAAAGTTGACAGAGAAGAAAGACCAGATTTAGATTTTATTTTTCAAAGTTCATTTCAGTTGTTTAATCAAACGGGAGGGGGATGGCCTTTGACAATGTTTTTAGATGAAAATGGTGTGCCATTTATGGGAGGCACTTATTTCCCTAAAGAGGCAAAACATGGATTACCATCATTTAAAGATGTTCTTCAAAAAGTTTCAGATGCTTACAAAGATCAAAGAGAAAAAATAATAAATCAAAAAAATTTAATAATTAAAAATTTAGATTTAAAAAAAAGTTCTGTTTTGAATCAAGATCTCGAACCTATTATAGAAATGTCTTTAAGTAATTTAGATTCAGAAAAGGGAGGTTATAAAGGAGCCCCCAAATTTCCTACTTTTAATTTATTTGAAACTCTACTTTATTTTTACAATACATCTAGTGATACCAAGTATCTTAAGCCAGTAGAGCTAATTATTAAACAACTTTGTTCAAAAGGAATTTATGACCATGTCGAAGGGGGTATTGCTCGGTATACAGTAGACGAAGATTGGATTATCCCACACTTTGAAAAAATGCTTTATGACAATACTCAATTCATTTTATTGCTTTCAAAATATTGCAAAATAAACTCTGATAATTATTTTAAAGAAAAATTAAAACAAACAATTAATTTTTTAACTAAGAACTTTATTAATAAAGAGGGTTTTTTAGGATCTGCTTACGATGCGGATAGCGAGGGTGAGGAAGGTAAATACTATATTTATTCTTATAGTGAGATAAAGGATATAGAAAATATCGAGCAATATTTTGAAATTAAACCAGAGGGCAATTGGGAAAATAAAATCATTTTAGTTGAAAAACAAAAACCCACTGAACAAATTTTAAAAAAACTTTTACAAATAAGATCAAAAAGAGACAAACCTTTTTTCGATGATAAAACTCAACTCGATTTAAATTGTTTAATGATTAGTGCTTTGATTTCTGCAAATGAAATTTTGCCAAATGTCGGATATTTAAAATTAGCTGAAGAGTTTTTCGTAAAAATTGATAAAAAATACATTAAAAATAAAATTCACCATAGCTACTCAGAAGATATTGTTTTTATAGAGGATTATGCTTTTTTAATTAATGCAATTAATGACTTATCAGACATATCAATGAATTTTAAATATAAAGAATTAGCAAGAAAATTGTGTAAAGAGGCGATAGATAAATTTTTCTTAGAAGATAAAAATATTTTTCAAAAAAATCCTAAAAATAATAAAGACACTTTTTTTAAACCAATAGACATAGGCGACAATACAATTCCAAATGGTAATGCTGTGATGCTTATAAATTTAATAAGATGTGGATTGATGGAGGAAGCAAAAAAATTATCTGTCAGTCTTAATGGTTATATAAATATTTACAAAAATCATATGATGACATCGATAAGAGCTGTAGATTTATTTAACAAAATTAATTCAGGTAAAAATTGTAACGAGCAAGGTTGTAAAATAGATGATTAGAAAAATTAATTGGCTGGTATGGTTAATTCTAGTAATATTGTGGAATTATGGTTTCCCAAATGCGACACCACTCCAAGATGTACTAGTTGCCGTAATTTTGTCGATATTATTTATAATTATTCAGAAGGTTCAATCTAGAGGCTTGCAAAATGGAGCCTCAAGAAGTAAATTTAAAAATTAATGAGGGGACGCTCAATATGGGAATTCACTACGATTATAAATCTACGCGAGGCGATAAAGCTATGAAAAAAGAAGCTAAGCGAAAAGCAAGAATCGAGCAAAGAAGAGCTAAGCGTTCAGTCAATAATTCTAAAGAGTCCGAGAAAAAATTGATGCATGACATTGATAAGCCTATAACTTTAGAGGACTTAACAAACCCAGATAAAAATTAATTTTTTTAATGAAATCTTTTGAAAAAAAAGATTCTCTTACTAAAAGCCGTGAGGCTGCATTAAAAAAAAATCTTAAAAAAAGAAAAAAAATTAAAATAGAAAAAAAGAAAAAATGACTGTTCTTTCAGACAAATGGATTAAAAAATCTGCAAAACAAAAAGGAATGATTAAACCTTTTGTTGATAAACAAGTGCGAAAAGGTAAAATTTCATTCGGTTTATCTTCTTACGGATATGATGCCAGAGTATCTAATGAATTCAAAATTTTTACAAATGTAAACTCTGGCATAGTTGATCCTAAAGTTTTTAAAAAGGAGAGCTTTGTTACTAAAGTTGGAAAAGAATGTATAATTCCTCCTAATTCTTTTGCATTAGCGAGAACGATGGAATATTTTAAAATTCCTGATGACATCTTAGTTATTTGTCTTGGAAAATCTACTTATGCACGCTGTGGAATAATAGTAAATGTGACGCCTTTAGAGCCTGGTTGGGAGGGGCATGTAACTTTAGAATTTTCAAATACTACTCCATTACCAGCAAAAATATATGCAAATGAGGGTGTAGCTCAATTTATCTTTTTAAAAGGCAATGAGAAGCCAAGCATCACTTATGCCAATAGAAAAGGTAAATACATGAAACAAAAAGGCGTGACACTCCCAAAAGTTTAATCTCTTTGATGCAAAAACTTATAATTAAAGGTAGTAGAGAGTTAAGTGGTAAGATTTCTATATCAGGCTCTAAAAATGCTACTCTACCAATTTTAGCAGCATCTATTCTTTCCAATCAAGTAACAATTAAAAATGTTCCATTGGTGAAAGATATATTTACAATGGTTGAATTGCTGAATTTTATTGGACTTAAGACAAAGATAATAAAAAAAGAAAATACAATTGAAATAAAAAATAAAGAAAAAAATATTAATACGTTAGCTCCTTACAAACTTGTAAAAACTATGAGAGCCGGAGTGTTGGTTTTAGGCTCTTTGTTGACAAAATATAGAAAAGCAAAAGTTTCTTTACCTGGCGGATGCGCAATTGGAACAAGACCAGTTGATCTACATTTATTTGCCTTAAAAAGGCTTGGTGCAAAAATTAAGATTAAAGATGGTTACATTTTGGCCCAAGCAAAAAATGGTCTGAAAGGTGCAATGATAAAATTTCCCTCTATTTCTGTAGGAGCTACAGAAAATGCATTACTTGCTGCTTTTAAGGCTAGAGGTAAAACTATTTTGAAAAATTGCGCAACTGAACCAGAGATAAAAGATTTGATAAAATTTCTTAAAAATTTAGGAGCAGACATTTCTTTAAAAGGTAGAACAATTTCTATCTCAGAAAGCAAAACTAAAAGTTCAAAAACTATTCATCACGTGATCTTTGATAGAATAGAGTTAGGCACATATATGATAGCAAGTGCGCTACTAGCAAAAAAAAATTTAACAATAGATAAAATTGAGCCAAATATAGTTAAAAGTGAGTTAAACGTTCTTAAAAAGATAGGGGTGCAAATTAAACAAAAGAAAAACTCTATTATTATTAAAAGGGCAACAAAATTAAAAAATATAAATATAATAACAAAACCATACCCTGGTTTTCCTACAGATTTGCAAGCTCAACTTATGGTTATGCTCACACAGGCAAAAGGTACATCTAGAATAAAAGAGAACATTTTTGAAAACAGATTTATGCACGTTCCTGAATTAAAAAGAATGGGCGCGCAAATACAAATAAAAAATAAAACTGCAATTATTAAAGGGCCAACAAAATTAACCGGCGCTGAAGTTATGGCAACCGATCTTAGAGCCTCAGTTAGTCTAGTATTAGCTGGGTTGATTGCTGAAAACAGGACAATAATAAATAGAATTTATCACCTTGATAGGGGTTACGAATATTTAGAGGATAAACTTAAAAAATGTAAAGCTATAATAAAAAGAGTTTAGAATGGAGCCAAAAAATTTAAAGCTAATTGCCAGAACAGAAGAAGATTTAAGAGTTGTTTCTGCGCATCTCCAAGACTCCATTGCAAGCGTTGCTGATATTGCTAATTTAAAAAAAAATAAGATCTTTTTAATGCAATTGAACCGTTTTATGTGGGAAGATGTTGAAAAAGGTGTATTTAGGAAAAATAAACGTATCAGAACTATCTTAAAATTTGAGAACGTGATGAAAGTGCTATCAAGAAATATTAATCAGCTTAAAAAAGATAAGTTTTTGGATTTCCTAGCTATTGAAACAAATATTACTCCTGATAAAAACTATGAGATGAAAATAATTTTCGCAGGTGATGCAATAATTAGAATTATTTCTGAAGTTATTGAGGTGACTTTAGATGACCAGGGTGAAGCATGGGATACAAAAAATAAACCAATACACAAAAGTTTATAATGTTAAAAATATTAAAACTTGATAATAAAAAATCTTTGAAAATTTTAAAAATATTTTTAGACAAAAGAAAGTCTATACAAAAAGACCAAACCGCTATTGTAAGTAAAATAATAAAAAATGTTAAAAAAGATGGTGATAAAGCAGTTTTGAATTATGAAAAAAAATTTTCTAAAATTAAAACAAAATCTAATAAACTTCAGCTATCAACTAAAGAAATCAATAAAATCTCTAACAGAACAGATTTAGTTATAAAAAAATCAATTGATTTAGCATTTAAAAGAATTAAAAAATTTCATTCAAAACAAAAATTTTCTTCTTTTCAATTTAAGGATAAATATAAAAATGTACTATCTTATAAGTATACTCCAATAGAAAAAGTAGGCGTTTATGTACCAGGAGGTACAGCAAGTTACCCAAGCACTGTCTTAATGAATTGCATCCCGGCATTAGTAGCTGGAGTAAAAAATATATATTTAACTACTCCATCTTTGAACTCTGAAATTAATCCAGCAATAGTATATGCTGCAAAAAAATGTGGTGTAAAAAAAATTTATAAAACTGGAGGAGCTCAAACGATCGCAGCACTTGCCTACGGGACAAAAAAATTTGAAAAAGTTGATAAGATAGTAGGCCCTGGCAACGCTTTTGTTGCCTGTGCTAAAAAAGAGGTTTTCGGTGACGTAGGTATTGATATGGTTGCTGGTCCCTCCGAAGTAAGTATCGTCGCAGACAAGTATGCTGACCCAAATTTTGTTGCTGCAGACTTAATAGCTCAAGCAGAACATGATGTTAATGCTCAATCTATATTGATTACAAATGATAAAAATTTAATTAGATTAGTAAATGTATCTTTAAAACAACAAATTAAAAAATTACCAAAAAAAAATATTGCATCTCAAAGTTTAAAAAATTTTGGTCTAGCTATTTTTGCCAAAAATAAAAAAAATATTTTAGAAGCTATAAACAGTATAGCTCCTGAACATTTAGAGCTCTACACTAATATGAATAATGAAATTATTAAAGACGTTAAAAATGCTGGATCAATTTTTATTGGTAAATTTTCACCAGAGGCTATTGGCGATTACATAGCTGGCCCCAACCATGTTCTACCTACATCAGGCTCAGCAAGATTTTCATCTGGTTTATCTGTTAATGATTTTTTAAAGCGACACTCACTTATAAAAATAACAAAAACAGGTATTGAAAGATTAGGATCATCGGTTATAAATTTAGCAGTACATGAAAATTTAGATGGACACGCTAACTCAGTAAAAATAAGATTAAAAAGGAAAAATTAATTGGCTAAACAAGAAACTTTAGAATTTAAAGGGAAAGTGACCGAACTACTGCCTAACGCAATGTTTAGAGTCAAGCTTGAAAATAACCATGAAATTTTAGCCCATACAGCTGGAAAATTAAGAAAGAATAGAATTAGAGTTCTAGCCGGAGATAATGTAATGGTTGAAATGACGCCATATGATTTAACTAAAGGTAGAATTACTTTTAGATTTTAGGCCTTGTAGCTCAGTAGTAGAGCAGTACCCTGAAAAGGTATGTGTCGTAAGTGCGATTCTTACCAAGGCCACCACCATCAAGTTTTACACATCGAAATATAAAAATTTATCTGGTAATTATTAAGACATGAGTAAAAAAATTGGTCTCTTTTGGCTAAGGGATGACTTTAGAACTATTAAAAATTTTGGTCTTATAGAAGCTACAAGAAATCATGAACAAGTTGTCGTATTTTATCTATACAAAAAAGAAATATTTAAAAATCAAGAAGCTCAAAAATGGTGGTTATGTAAATCACTCCTTAATTTCAAAAAAAAACTAGGAGATTTAAATATTAATCTTGAAATTATTGAAACTGAGTCATTTCAGACTTTTTTTGAAAAACTTTTTAAAAAAAAGGATTTTCAAATCTATTGGAATAGGGTTTATGAACCCGATTACCTAAAATTTGATCAATATTTATCAAATAATTTTAAAAATAATAAAATTACTTTTAGAATTTTTAAGGGAAACGCACTTAATGAAATAGATGAAATTAAAAAAAACGATGGCACTCCGTTCAGAGTGTTCACACCTTTTTGGAGAACAGCAGAAAAATTTTATATTGAAAAAATACCATCAAAACAAAAAGTAATAAAAAAATGTAAAAATAAAATTAATTACTTCAATAATTGTATTGAACCACAAAAAATATTACCTAAAAAAGATTGGTTTAAAAATTTTGAAAAAATCTGGCATCCAGAAGAACAAAGAGCCCTTAAAGAATTGCAAAGTTTTATTAAAGAGAGAATTAATAATTATTCAGAAGGACGAAATTTTCCTAACATAGTTGGGACGTCTAAGTTATCTCCATTTATTAAATTCGGCCAGCTTCATGTTGAAACTATATGGGACGAATGTTTAAAAAAAAAACCTAATACTATCGGCGTATCAAAATATCTTGCTGAAATTGGCTGGCGGGAATTTAATCACTCACTAATTAATCACTTTCCAAAAATGTTAAAAAATAATTATTCAGAAAAATTTAACAGATTTCCATGGGAAAAAAATTCAAAATTTTTGAATGCTTGGAAAAAAGGAATAACTGGTTATCCTATTGTCGATGCAGGAATGAGAGAACTCTATTCAACTGGATGGATGCATAATAGAGTAAGAATGATAGTAGGATCATTTTTAGTTAAACATTTATTAATTGATTGGAAAGATGGTGAAAAATATTTCAGAAACTGTTTACTAGATTATAGTCCAGCTAGTAACGTTGCCGGATGGCAGTGGGTAGCAGGTTGTGGTGCCGATGCTGCGCCATATTTTAGAATATTTAATCCTATATTACAGGGCGAAAAATTTGATAAAGATGGAGAATACGTAAAAAAATGGGTACCTGAACTTAAAAATTTATCAAAAAAATATATTCATAAACCTTGGGAATTCAATAGTGAAAAATTTAAATTAGGGAGAGATTATCCATACCCAATAGTGAAGCATGAAGAAGCGAGAGTTAAAGCTTTAAATGCATTTAAAAAAATTTGAACTTAAACGTTTCCGTGACAATGTTTAAATTTTTTTCCAGAACCACAAGGGCATTTTTCATTTCTACCAACTTTTTTTTCTGTTTTGTTCTCTTTTATTTTTTCTTGGTTATTTTCACTTTTTTCCTCATTAGAAACAACAATATTTAAATTTAGAAGAAATTTAATTAAATCATTTTTTATTTTTAATAATAATCCCTCAAATAAAACAAACGCTTCTTTTTTAAACTCAGATAACGGGTCCTTCTGACCGTATTGTCTTAACCCTATTACTTGCCTTAATTGTTCTAAGTATTGCAGATGTGATCTCCATGAAAAATCAATAATTTGTAAAAATATTTTTTTTTCTAAATTATTATTTTGATTTTCACCTAAAATTTTGACTCTTGAATTTTTCTTTTCCGAGTAAAAACTATGTATTTTTTTATTGAAGTCCGACTCTGTCAATTTTCCTAATTCTAGTATATGTTTATCACTTACGATATTTCCAGTGATATTTTTTATCTCGGTAAGATAGTTTTTTTCATCTCCAGATTTTTTGAAATTTTCTCGTATTAAATTTAAATTTGAAAGTATTTCACTAAAAAAGTCTTTCAAAATGTTGTTAATGTTATTTGCCTTTAAAATCTTTAATCTTTGAGAGAATATAACTTGTCTTTGATCATTCATTACATCGTCGAATTTAATTAAAGTTTTTCTTATATCAAAGTTTCTGCTCTCAACCTTTTTTTGTGCTCTTTCCATAGCTTTATTGATCCAAGGATGATCGATGGACTCGTTCTCTTTCAAACCTAGTTTTTTTAACATTCCGTCAATGGAATCTCCCCCAAAAATTCTCATCAATTCATCTTGCAAACTTATAAAAAAGATAGTGTTCCCTGGATCTCCTTGTCTTCCAGCTCTACCTCTTAACTGATTATCTATTCTTCTGCTTTCGTGTCTTTCAGTTCCTATAATTGACAACCCCCCAAGCTCTTTTACTTTTTTTTCATTTTCTTTAATTATTTTTTCGTTTTCTTTTTTACCTTCAAAAATAAAATCTTTGTTTCCTCCTAATTTTATATCTGTCCCTCGCCCAGCCATATTTGTTGCTATAGTTACAGCCCCAACTTTGCCTGCCTCGGCAATAATCCGCGCTTCTTTTTCATGCTGCTTTGCATTCAAAACATTATGCTTAATTTTTTTAGTATCTAAAAAACTTGAAATTTTTTCGGATTTTTCAATACTTGTTGTACCAACTAATACTGGTTGACCTTTTTGATTACACTCAATTATTTTATTTGTGATTGCATTATATTTTTCTTTTTCTGTTCTAAATATTTGATCATTAAAATCTTTTCTAAGCATTTTTTTGTTTGTGGGAATAGAGACAGTATTTAATTTATAAATATCATAAAATTCTTCAGCTTCTGTCATGGCAGTTCCAGTCATACCAGCTAATTTTTTATATAAGCGAAAATAGTTTTGATAAGTGATGGAGGCCAATGTTTGATTTTCTTCTTCTACTTTTACATTCTCTTTTGCTTCAATAGCTTGATGTAATCCGTCAGAAAATCTTCTTCCATCTAACACTCTTCCAGTAAATTCATCAATAATCTGAACTTTGCCATCCCTAACGATATAATCAGTATCTTTTTTGAAAAGAAGACTAGCTTTCAAAGCCTGATTAATATGATGAACCAGATCTAAATTTGCAGGATCATAAAAATTATTATTTTTCAAAAGCTTTTTTTGCATTGCAAGTTTTTCAATTTTATCAATACCTAGGTCAGTAAGTATTGCATTCTTATTTTTTTCATCAAGTTCATAATCATTTTTCTGTAAATGTTTAACGAATTCGTTTGATGTCACATAAAGTGTTGTTTTATCCTCGAGCTTTCCAGATATAATTAAAGGCGTTCTAGACTCATCGATTAGAATACTATCGACTTCATCAACAATACAAAAATTATGGTTTCGTTGTACCATTTCCTCAAGCTCGTACTTCATATTATCTCTCAAATAATCAAAACCAAGCTCATTGTTAGTGGCGTAAGTTATGTCATTTAAATAATTTCTCTTTCTTTCAACATCGTCTATTTCATTAGTAATGCAGCCAGTTGAGACACCTAAATAACTAAATACCTTTCCCATCCATTCAGAGTCTCTCTTAGCTAAATAGTCATTAACTGTAACAATATGGACCCCTTTATCGGTTAATGAATTTAAATATGCTGGCAGTGTTGAAACCAAAGTTTTACCTTCACCGGTTTTCATTTCAGCAATTTTTCCCTCATTAAGTATTAATCCGCCAGCTAGTTGAACATCGTAATGTCTCTCCCCAAGCGTTCTTTTAGCCGCCTCTCTTACTAATGCGAAACTTTCCGGTATGATCTTGTTTATATCTAAAGATCCATTTTGAGCATTTTTTTTAAAATTAAATGTTTTTTCCTTAAATTCCGCCTCACTTAAAGACATTATTTCATTTTCTTTATTATTTATTGCCTCAATGATGTTTTGAATTTTGTCTAATTCTTGTTGATTAGAGCTTTTAAATATTTTACTAAAAGTCCTTGTAAATAAATTCATTATACCTCTATATATGTACTAATAATTTAAATTAAACATCAATAATGACAATAAATATTAAAAATTTCTTAAACGACAAAACAAAATTATCTAAAATGGGCGAGTTTCAAAGCCTGAAACAAATAGATGGTCTAGAAATGGCGTCAATTTCAGCAGATTTATACAAAGATGGTAGAGATGATTTAGCTTTATTTTATTTTGCTAAGGGGGCAAATTATGCAACATTAACAACATCTAACAGTATTACTTCTGAATTTATACCATGGAACAGTAATTCTCATAAAAAAATTATAAAGGGATTATTGGTGAATACAAAAAACGCCAACACATTTACAGGCAAGCAAGGCAAAGAAAGTATCGATATACTTGCAAAAAATTTATCGAGAGTCTTGACAATTAAAGAGTCAAAAAATCAAAGAGGAACAAGTGAAACAGTGAAAACCAAAGACCTTATTTTTGCCTCAACAGGAGTAATAGGTGAAGACTTTCCAGTTGAAAAAATAAGAGAGCGCCTCCCAGATTTAGTTGAGAGATTAAGATCAGAACATAATAAAATGTATTGGATAAAGATGGCATCAGCAATTATGACTACTGACACTAAGCCAAAATTAGCTTATGAGGAAATTATTGTAGGAGATGAATTAATTAAAATATCTGGAATTGCAAAAGGCTCTGGAATGATTGCACCTAATTTAGCAACAATGCTTTCATTTATTTTTACCAATGCGGATATTAATTCAAATCTTTTGAAAACACTACTTAAAAGAGCTGTAGCTAATTCCTTTAACGCAATAACAGTAGATAGTGACCAATCAACAAATGATATGGTTTCTATTTTTTCCACAAGGGCAGTTAAAATTGGTCAGAATATTTCACTAAATGATAAAGCAGTCCAAAAATTTGAAGTAGCTTTAAAAAAATTATGTTTAAACTTAGCAAAACAAATAGTTGTGGATGGTGAAGGAGCAAAAAAATTTGTAACCATCAACATCATCAATGCAAAGTCTTTAGGTAGTGCAAAAAATATAGCATTTTCGATTGCTAATTCTCCTTTGGTTAAAACTGCCGTAGCCGGAGAAGATCCAAATTGGGGAAGGATTGCGATGGGTCTAGGGAAATCTAGAGAAGTAGTAGATCAAAAAAAATTAAAAATAAAAATAGGAGATTTCATAGTAGCTGAGAATGGAAAAATCTCTGAAAACTATGATGAGAAGAAATTAAAAGAATATATGCAATGGGATTCAATTGAGATAGAAATAGATTTAAGACTCGGTAACGACGCTTTTAAATGCTATACATGTGATTTTACACATGATTATATTGACATTAACGCAGATTATAGAAATTAAATGATAAAATATAATTTAAAATGTGAAAATGATCACGAGTTTGAAAGTTGGTTTTCAAATTCAACGGAATTTGAAAAATTAAATAAAAAACGTTTTTTGGAATGTATTTATTGTAATTCAAAAAAAATCTCAAAGTCTATTATGGCCCCAATGATTTCGAGTTCAAAAAACAAAGCCAAAGATGTTGAAAAGATTAATAAAAATTTTAAAAATGAAAAAAATAATCTTTTGCAATTAAGAAAATATATTGAAAATAATTTTCAATATGTAGGAATAGAATTTAGCAAGAAAGTTAGAGAAATTTATTACGATAAAAAAAAAGGAAAAGCAATTTACGGCACAACCACTCATGAAGAACGCGAGGAGTTAGCAGAAGAGGGAATTGATTTGCTGTCAATTCCTTGGGTCAATAAAGATAACTAATTTTTAATACTGCTGATAATATAATTAACAGATAAATCTTTTGATCTTCTCCATTTACTATTAAATGGATTAAATTTTAGCCCAGCGATATCCAAAGTTGTAAATTTATTCTGAGTTAACATCAACTCAAGTTCTTCAGGCTTTATAAATTTATTCCAGTCATGTGTTCCTATAGGTAGCCATCTCAAAATATATTCTGCCCCAAGTATTGCCTTTACATAAGATGTGAACGATCTGTTGAGAGTAGCAGTGAACATTATACCATTTTTTTTTAATAATTTATAACAAGACTCAATATACAAATTAACGTTTTCTACATGCTCCACAATTTCAAGATTTAAGATCACATCAAATTTTTGATGTGTATCAAGATTTTCTGGAGAAGAATTAACGTATTTTACTTTAAGTCCACTCTTTTTTAGGTGAGAATTTGCAATACGGATATTTTTTTCAGATGCATCAATGCCAGTTACATTAGCTCCTAACCTTGCCATCGGCTCACTTATTAAGCCACCTCCACATCCGATGTCTAAAATGTTAAAATTCTCTAAAAAATTAATTTTATCATCTTTAATGTCAAAATGTGTTTTAATTTTTTCTGAAATATATTCAATTCTAACTGGATTAAACATGTGCAGAGGTTTAAATTTTCCATTAACATCCCACCATTCATCAGCTAGTTTTGAAAACTTTTGAATTTCTTCTTTATTTATAGTAGTACTCATTTTTAAATTGTTAAATTATTAAATTTATTATTAACATCTTATTTTATAATATTACATTCTTAGATGGTTAAAAAAGTATTAAAGTTTGGAGGAACATCTGTTGGCACAATTGAAAGAATCCAACATGTTGCAAAAATCATTAAAAAAGAGAAAACTTTAGGAAATCAAGTAATTGCTGTAGTTTCAGCAATGGCAGGAAAAACTAATGAACTTATTAAACTCTCAAATGATATCTCAGAGGAATTTAACAAAAGGGAATTTGATGTTCTTTTATCATCAGGCGAACAAGTGACATGCGCTTTACTAGCTGGTGCGTTAATTGAATTAGACGTCAAGGCAAAATCATGGCTAAATTGGCAAATACCTATTCTCACTGAAGGAGAACACAACAACTCTAGAATTATTAATATTCATATTGAAAAAATTGATAAGTATTTAAAGGAAGACGGTGTAGCGATCATACCAGGTTATCAAGGTATATCTAAAATTGGAGATGTAACAACGTTAGGTAGAGGCGGATCTGATGCAACAGCTGTTGCAGTTGCAAAAATTTTTAATACCGAAAGTTGTGAAATTTATACAGATGTGGATGGAGTCTTTTCAACTGATCCAAACAAAATACCAGTAGCTAAAAAAATTGATAAAATCTCTTACGATGAAATGTTGGAACTCTCATCTTTGGGGGCAAAAGTAATACAATCTTCTGCTGTTCAAACCGCTATGATGTATGATATCCCCTTAGAAGTTAGTTCAACTTTTACTGAAAGAAAAGGTACAAAAATTTTTAGTCAAGAAAATATTGATTATACAAAAAGCGTTACAGGAGTTGCTTATTCAAAAGATGATGCGAAGATTACAATAACGGGCGTCGAAGACAAACCAGGCGTAGCCGCAAATATATTTGAGCCTTTAAGCAAAGCTCAAATCAACATTGATATGGTTATTCAGAATATTTCTTCAGATTTAAAAACTACAGACATTACATTTACAGTAAAAAGAGATGATGTTTCAAAAACAAAAAAAATTTTAAAAGATAGTAGCAATATTAATTATAAAGAAATTATTCAAAATGAAAAAGTAGCTAAAGTTTCAATTGTTGGCGCTGGAATGGTAACAACACCAGGTGTTACGTATAGAATGTTTAGAGCGTTATCTGAGGAGAATATAAATATTTTAGCAATATCAACATCTGAAATCAAACTTTCGGTAATTATAGATGAAGAAAATACTTTGAAAGCCATAAAAAAATTGCACACAATATTTGATTTAGATTAAATGGAAATTAGACCTCACAGAATTATAAAAAGAAACAAAACTAAAGAAATAAAAGTTGGATCAGTAAGTGTCGGAGGCAATTCACCTATAAGCGTTCAATCAATGACAAATACTGTTACTACTGATATAAAAGCAACAATAGATCAAATTCATGCTCTAGAAGAAGCAGGAGCCGAGATAGTTAGAGTTTCATGTCCAGATAAAGACTCAACAATAGCTCTAAAAAATATAATTAAAGAAGTTACAGTTCCAATAGTTGCAGATATTCACTTTCATTACAAAAGAGCTATTGAAGCAGCTGAAATGGGAGCAAGCTGTCTTAGAATAAACCCTGGGAATATTGGAACCAAAGATAGAGTTTTAGAAGTAATCAGAGCAGCTAAAGACAATAATTGTTCAATAAGAATTGGTGTGAATGCTGGTTCTTTGGATAAAAACTTGCTTGAAAAATATAAAGAGCCTTGTCCAGATGCATTAGTTGAAAGTGCTCAGCAGAATATAAAACTCTTAGAGGATAATGATTTTTATAATTTTAAAATAAGTGTAAAATCTTCTGATATATTCTTGACAGTAAAAGCTTATAAAAAACTATCTAAAATTTGTAATTATCCTTTACACTTAGGAGTTACAGAAGCAGGTGGTCTATTTACAGGAAGCATTAAATCTTCAATCGGGATAGGACAATTATTAATGGATGGCATAGGAGACACTATAAGAGTATCGCTTTCATCTGATCCAGTAGATGAGGTAAAAGCTGGCTATGAAATTCTCAAATCACTTGGTATCCGATCTAGAGGAGTAAATATAATTTCTTGCCCGTCATGTGCTAGGCAAGCTTTTCCAGTAATTGAAACTGTAAAAGTACTTGAAAAGAAATTAGCCCATATTAAGAAACCCATTGATTTATCAATTATTGGGTGCGTTGTGAATGGACCTGGTGAAGCCGCTCAAACAGAGATAGGTTTAACAGGCGGTGGTCAAGATAGTAATTTACTGTATCTCTCAGGAGTACCTTATACAAAAGTTCCCAGTTCTGAAATAATAGAAAAAATAGTTAAACTTGTAGAAGACAAAGCAAAAGAGAAACCGTAATTATGGTCCCATTAAATAAAGTCAATGATATTATTACTAAACATGATGATTTAGAAAAAAAACTATCTTCAGGAAATGTGGATCCAAAAATTTTTGCTAAAGTATCTAAAGAATATTCAGCTTTAGGTTCAATAATTAAAATTGCAAGAGAATATGTAAATTTTGAAAATGAAAAAAAAGACTTAATAAACATGATACAAGATAAATCTAATGATCAAGAAATTTTGGATTTAGCACAAAAAGATTTAAATGAATTAATTAAAAAAAAGGAACAATATGAAAATGAGTTAAAGGTGTTTTTATTGCCTAAAGATGACGACGACGATAAAAATGCTATAGTCGAAATTAGAGCTGGAACAGGAGGATTAGAAGCGTCACTATTTTGTGCTGATTTATTTAAAATGTATGAAAAAGTATGTTCAAAAAAAAAGTGGAAACTAGAAATAATCAATATTTCAAAAAGTGAGGCAGGGGGATTTAAAGAAGTAATTTTTTCTGTGACAGGAAATGATATTTATTCATATCTAAAATATGAGTCAGGCGTTCATAGGGTGCAAAGGATACCTAAAACAGAAACTCAAGGTAGAGTCCATACATCAGCTGCTTCAGTAGCAGTTTTACCAGAGGTTGAAGATGTTGATATTGAAATTAAAGAATCAGATTTGAGAATTGATGTTTTTAGGGCTGGAGGACCAGGAGGTCAATCAGTAAATACAACTGATAGCGCTGTACGTATAACACATATTCCAAGCGGAGTAGTTGTAAGTCAGCAAGATGAGAAGTCTCAACATAAAAATAAAGCTAAAGCTCTAAAAATTTTAAGGTCAAGAGTTTACGAGTCCGAGAAAAAAAAAAAAGATCAAGAAAGGTCTAGCAATAGAAGAAGTCAAATCGGAACTGGAGATAGGTCAGAGAGAATTAGAACTTATAATTTTCCACAAGGTAGAGTAACAGATCACCGGATAAATATAACTTTGCACAAATTAGACGAGTTTTTAAGTGGTGAAATTCATGAAGAAATGAATCAAGAACTTAGGCTCAGAGAACAAAATCTAAAGCTAGAGAATTTAACATCATGAATGTCTCAAAAATTCTAAAAAATGGATCAAATCTTCTACGAAAAAATAAGATCTCGTCTCATATATTAGACTCTGAGATATTGCTCTCAAAAACATTAAATAAAACAAGAGAGGAAATTTTGATCAATTTAGAAAAAAAAATTAATAAAGAAAGCGTCTTAGAATATAAAAAATATTTATGCAGAAGAACTAAAAACGAGCCAGTAGCATATATAATAAAAGAAAAAGAATTTTGGAGTAAAAAATTTTATGTAAATAAAAGTACTTTGATACCAAGACCTGAAACAGAGCTTTTAGTAAATAAAATTATTGAAGATTATAAAGAAAAAAAAATTTTTATTCTTGATATCGGTACAGGCTCAGGATGTATAGTAATAAGTATTTTATCTAATCTAAAGAATTCCTCAGGAGTAGGTATCGATATATCAAAAAACGCAATCTTAGTTGCAAAAAAAAATGCTTTAAAACATGATTTATCCAACAGGATAAAATTTTTAAACAAATCTTTTGAACAAATATTTAATAAAAAGTTTGATCTTATAGTATCTAACCCTCCATACATAAAGAGAAAGGACTTAAAAAACTTAAGTAAAGACATAAAAAATTATGAGCCAAGAATAGCCTTGGATGGAGGAATAGATGGACTTGACCTTATTAAAAAAGTTATCTACAAGTCTAGAGAAATCTTAAAAATTAGAGGTACGCTCGCCTTAGAAATTGGAAACGAGCAAATTAAAAAAGTTTCAAAGATACTATTTGATAACAATTTTAAAATAAAATATTTTATAAAAGACTATAAAAACAATGTAAGAAGCATAATTGCAAATTATAAACAATGAACAATAATAATCGTAGAAGAAATTTTAGATCTCGGCCTCAAAAAAATAATTTTAGAAGAAGAGGATCCATTAGTTCCACTAATTCAAGTGTTTTAAATAATAATGGAAATTCAAATTTTAATAGAAATGGATCGATGAATAACATTCATAATGTAGAAAAGACAATGCAAAAATATCTTCAACTTGCTAAAGATGCTCAAAGTAATGGTGATCCAGTATTAGCCCAAAATTATCTTCAACATGCAGACCACTACTTGAGAAGGTATAATGAACTTAATGAAAAAAGAGAAACTATAGTTGAAAAAACAACCGCTGAAGAAAAGACTTTAAATAAGGAAGAGAATTTAGAGAAAGGACAACAATCTGCTTAAAATAAAATTCACACTATCTCAGTTCTGCTAATCTTAAATCAACTTTAATTCTATCTAATTCAAATTTTTCCCTTTCATCACCTTTAAGCGTTTTACCTGAAGGTAATTTTAATTTTTGAGAATTAACTTTTTTACCGTTAACTATAACTTCATAATGTAAATGAGGGCCAGTTGATAATCCAGTAGAGCCAACATAACCAATAATTTGACCTTGCTTAACTTTTCTTCCTTCTTTAATGCCTTTAGCAAAAGCTTTCATATGCGCATAAATAGTTTCATATGTTGAATTGTGTTTTATCTTAACGCAGTTTCCGCCACCGCCACACCATCTTGCTCGAGTAACTGTTCCAGATCCTGAGGCCATAATTGGAGTTCCACTAGGAGCGGCAAAATCTGTTCCTCTATGCATTTTGTTATATCCTAGAATTGGATGTTTTCGCATTCCAAACGAAGAAGATAAACGAGCACCATTGATTGGAGTTTTCATTAAAGCTTTTGTTATGCTTTTTCCTTTTATATCGTAGTAATCTTCAACATTATTATATTTAAAATTATAAAGATTTATTTCTTCTCCATTAACATACATAGAAGCATAAATAATTTTACCGGTATCTCTTATTTTATTATTATCATCAACAAACTTTTCATATAAAATTTCAAACCAATCACCTTTTCTGATATCTCTTTGAAAATCTACTTCAAATCCAAAAATTCGAGCGAATTCTACTATTATATTCGGCTCCACACCTGAGTCCACAGCGGCACGATAAAGATTATTGCTTATGATGTTTTTTACTACAACTTCTTTTTTATAAAGCTGTAAAACATTTTCTTTGACCAGGTAAGTATCTTGAGATTTTCTAATTTCAACACTTAACGTCTTGTTTATAGGATATAATAAACTTACTACAGTATTTGATCCATTTTCCAACTTTTTGATAATAAGTAGTAATTTTTTCCCAGAATATATATTAGTTAATTTTTTTAGTTTTAATTTAGATGATATTTCTTTTATATCTTTGTTATTTATATTAAAATTTTTTAGAATTTTCTCTATAGTATCATTATTTTTGATCTCATAATTTATTTCTTCATAGGGACTATTTATTTTTGATATTAAAAAATTTGCTAAATTTAAAAATTCACTCGTATTAGTGATTTCTTTAAAATTATCTGAAGTTTCTTTATTTTTAATACTAATAAAATTTGATGTAATTAAAAAAATTACTGTGAAAACAAATAGAATTGATAGAAAAAAAACATGATTAAATTTTCTAATTTGTTGATTCCTTGCGTCAATAATTGATTTAAAAAAGTTTTTTTTCTTTAAAAAAACGTTAATTTTTTGAATAATCGTCATAGTTGTTTTTTATAAAAATAAGCAGACCATTGCAACGCTAGTAGTTAAAAAAAGCCCTATTTTATTAGCTAAATCGGGCAATATACGCCTTGACTTATAACATAATTGTAATAAAACCAGCGCTCACCTCTACGAATATATATTTTAGCGTAGCTAGAGGTGTGTAGATTTTAAATTTTAAAATCTTAGCTTTTTTAAATTGTAAATTTTTAAGAAGAGAAGTGTGGACGGCTAGGTTAATAAAGAAATTGTCGTACACACTTTAACGAAAAAATAACTTTGATTTACCTTAAAGTTATTAAAGCTAGTGTGCGCCGTTATTAAACTTGAGAGTTTGATCATGGCTCAGAACGTACGCTGGCGGCACGCCTAACACATGCAAGTCGAACGCAGTAGCAATACTGAGTGGCAAACGGGTGAGTATAATGTGGGAATCTGCCTTTTGGTTTGGAATAACACGGGGAAACTTGTGCTAATACCGGATAAGCCCTTACGGGGAAAGTTTTAACGCCGAAAGATGAGCCTGCACTTGATTAGCTAGTTGGTAAGGTAAAAGCTTACCAAGGCAACGATCAATAGCTGTTCTTAGAGGAAGACCAGCCACATTGGGACTGAGACACGGCCCAGACTCCTACGGGAGGCAGCAGTGGGGAATCTTGCACAATGGGGGAAACCCTGATGCAGCGATGCCGCGTGAGTGAAGAAGGCCCTTGGGTTGTAAAACTCTTTCGTCGGGGAAGAAAATGACTGTACCCGAATAAGAAGGTCCGGCTAACTTCGTGCCAGCAGCCGCGGTAATACGAAGGGACCTAGCGTAGTTCGGAATTACTGGGCTTAAAGAGCTCGTAGGTGGTTAAAAAAGTTGATGGTGAAATCCCAAGGCTCAACCTTGGAACTGCCATCAAAACTTTTTAGCTAGAGTGTGATAGAGGTAAGTGGAATTTCTAGTGTAGAGGTGAAATTCGTAGATATTAGAAAGAACACCAAATGCGAAGGCAACTTACTGGGTCACTACTGACACTGAGGAGCGAAAGCATGGGTAGCGAAGAGGATTAGATACCCTCGTAGTCCATGCCGTAAACGATGTGTGCTAGACGTTGGAAATATATTTTTCAGTGTCGCAGCGAAAGCATTAAGCACACCGCCTGGGGAGTACGACCGCAAGGTTAAAACTCAAATGAATTGACGGGGACCCGCACAAGCAGTGGAGCATGTGGTTTAATTCGAAGATACGCGCAGAACCTTACCAACACTTGACATGTTCGTCGCGAGACTAAGAGATTAGTCTTTTCAGTTCGGCTGGACGAAACACAGGTGCTGCATGGCTGTCGTCAGCTCGTGTCGTGAGATGTTGGGTTAAGTCCCGCAACGAGCGCAACCCCTACTTTTAGTTGCCACCATTTAGTTGGGCACTTTAAAAGAACTGCCAGTGATAAGCTGGAGGAAGGTGGGGATGACGTCAAGTCCTCATGGCCCTTATGTGTTGGGCTACACACGTGCTACAATGGTACTTACAATGGGATGCAAAGAGGCGACTCTTAGCTAATCCCTAAAATGTACCTCAGTTCGGATTGTACTCTGTAACTCGAGTGCATGAAGCTGGAATTGCTAGTAATCGCGGATCAGCGCGCCGCGGTGAATACGTTCCCGGGTCTTGTACACACCGCCCGTCACACCATGGAAGTTGGTTACACCTTAAGGCAAAGCTTATACCTTTGACTACGGTACGATCAGCAACTGGGGTGAAGTCGTAACAAGGTAGCCGTAGGGGAACCTGCGGCTGGATTACCTCCTTTCTAAGGAAGACCAAAAATTTCTTTTGGTCTTAAAAAATTAAGTTAATGTGGCCGTCCTCATTTCTCTTCTTATCAATTAAAGTGTCTCATAAATGCTTAGGGGCCGGTAGCTCAGGTGGTTAGAGCGCACCCCTGATAAGGGTGAGGTCGGACGTTCGAGTCGTCCTCGGCCCACCATTTTTCACGGGGGATTAGCTCAGCTGGGAGAGCGCCTGATTTGCATTCAGGAGGTCAGCGGTTCGATCCCGCTATCCTCCACCATTGACACTTTTAGTTTTTTTAAATTGTAAATAATGAATATCAATTTTGATTGTTCAAACAGTAAGAACAATCAAACAATATCTATATCCGATTGTTCGAATAGATGAACAATCAATAAATATTCGAATAGATGAATATTTAATTAAAAATTTAATTTAGACAGAAAATTATTTTCTGTGCATAAATCAAGCGTTTAAGGGCGTATGGCGGATGCCTAGGCACTGAAAGGCGATGAAGGACGTGGTATACTGCGATAAGTTTCGGGGAGCTGTATGCAGGCTTTGATCCGAAAATTTCCGAATGGGACAACCCACCACTTTATGTGGTACTTCAAACTGAATTCATAGGTTTGAAGAGCTAACCCGGAGAACTGAAACATCTAAGTAACCGGAGGAAAAGAAATCAATTGAGATTCCGTTAGTAGTGGCGAGCGAACGCGGAACAGGCCAGTAATAATATTGAGATAACCTAAATAGTTTGGAAAAACTAACCATAGAGGGTGATAGTCCTGTAGGGGTAAAGCTTAATATTATTCTTGAGTAGAGCGGGACACGTGA
>Ga0213865_10000663_pt1 | contig 23201 bp, 19 predicted proteins | sample PICome_6_FD_160100 | JGI IMG/M metagenome (GOLD analysis project Ga0213865, IMG submission 160100) | Coastal seawater microbial communities near Pivers Island, North Carolina, United States - PICO282 | ecosystem: Environmental > Aquatic > Marine > Coastal | place: USA: North Carolina...
CTTTTGTGACCTCATAGAAAGTGGCCTCAATAGATTACTGATGTTTGGGCTACTTAGTCTGACAGCACCCTTCTCGTTGTCATCAAGCTTGTTCTCTATCACAACGAAGTTGCCGTCCCTGTCGAGCGCCAAGAAATCCAGGCATTCGCGTGTTTCATCAAAGCGCCGAATTCCTTCTGAATGATCAGCAATTCCTCGTCGAGCACGTCAGGTTGCTTGGCTAGCCACTCCTGAAAATGATCGCGCTCACGTAGGTTAAACTCAGAAAAACGATTTTTGCTCAAATCAACGCGGAACATAGGCTATCTCCAAAGGATCTCTAGGTGCCCCGAACTGCAGACATGAGCTCAGAAAAGTCTGACACAACATCATACTTTACCCGGTCATTAGGGACACTGTTCGCGATTTCCTCGAAGAATTTTCTAGCGCACTTGATTTTCTCTCGCTCCAACTCGCGGAATTTGAGAGACGGCTGATAACCCTTTGTTTCCGCGACAAAATAGATGTGTTTCACTGATTGCTCTTTGAAAGCAATCGCCCAGTCGGGATTGTAGTCTCCGACAGGCGTGGGGATGAGAAACCCTTGCGGTAGCTTTGAATAGACGACCCCGTGTGATTAGATCCAACGTGCCTTTGGTATCTAACGTTGCCAACCGTTCCTGAGCCTTACCTAACGCATGCGGCTTCATCTGCGGCGCCAGCCTGAACTGGGTGAGGGCTTCTGTTAACCTGGTCCTGACTGTGTCACTCAGCAATTGCTCCAGCATATCTGCTCGTAATCGCCACCCTGTGGGATCAGCACCTCCCGAGATGAGGCGGTTGGAGTAATAGTAGCGGATTACCCTCCCAGAGGACTTCTTGGACCGGGACGGCGCTAATCTGTTTCCAGTCTCATCAAAGACTTTGCCAACCAGAAAGGCAGAGGGTCCACGAGAGGGATGCTTGCCACGCTTGATCACCGACTTTGCTTGAAGCTGTACCTGTACTCTATCAATCTGCTTCTGTTCTATAATGGCTGTGTGAAGGCCTTCATATGGAACGTCGCCACATTTTTAATTTTAACGGTCCAGCCTATCCGCAATCGCTGCGATTCGGTACATCTCACGCATAACCGGTTTTTCTATTAATTTGCCGTCGATCACAATCAGACCAGTATCCGCTTTTTCAAATGCGTTGATAATGCGACGGGCGCGACCAATTTGCGCGTCGCTCGGTGTGAATACTTCATTCAGCGCAGCAATCTGTTTTGGATGCACCGAGCCCTTACCAGAAAAGCCCAAGTCGCGAACCTTTTCTGCCTCAACGCGCATCCCTTGAGGGTCATCGAGATCAAGGAACGGCACATCAATCACGTCTAATCCGGCGGCAGCCGAGGCATGCACTACGCGCGAGCGTGCATAGATCAACGCGTCAAATGTATTTTGGCATCGCAGTTCAGCCGCCATATCGACGCCGCCGAAAAACATCGCATCAATGCGCTCCGAACATTTGGCAATCTCAAACGCGGCTTCAAGCCCCTCATTGGTCTCAATAATAACGTGCAAGCGCGTTGCATGGCCCGCTTCTGTTAACAATTGATCTAAGAGCACCACTTCGTCTGGCGTACGCAGCTTGGGCATCATCAAAGCAGGTGGTGGGGTCTTGCTGTTTAAGACGGCGTTCACATCCTCGATCCCAAAGCGTTCGCGCATCGAATTGATGCGTAGGATCCGCTCGACACCGTCATCGGCTTGCGGGGTTTCAAACAGCGTCAAAGCTTTTTGCCGCGCTTCGGCTTTGTCTTTCGGGGCAATCCCGTCTTCAAGCTCAACGCAGACGATATCTGCACCCGAGGCCAGCGCTTTTGGGAACATGTCAGGGCGCAAGCCAGGTGTGAAAATGAAACTGCGGCGCGGGCGGATAATTCGGTTTGTCATGTCAGATGCCTTTCAGGTGATGCCATGCAGCGTTTTTGTTTCAAGATAATCTTCTAGCCCCATCAATCCGCCTTCGCGGCCATTGCCCGATTGCTTATAGCCGCCAAAGGGGGATCCGTAATTGAAGCCCCCCCCGTTGACGTGAATTGCGCCAGCGCGCAGGCGCGCAGAAACACGCTCTGCACGAGCCGCGCTGCCAGTTTGCACATAAGCAGCGAGCCCGTAGGGCGTATCATTGGCAATCGCGATTGCCTCATCTTCATTTTCAAAGGGAATGATCACCAAAACGGGGCCAAATATTTCTTCTTGCGCAATCACCATATCGTTGGAGACATCTGCAAAGATCGTTGGCTTCACGTACCAACCAATTTCACAGCCTTCGGGTTTGCCGAGGCCGCCTGCCAATAAGGTTGCCCCTTCGGCAATCCCCTTATGGATCATTGCCTGCACACGTTCATACTGAAGGCGGTCAAAGAGAGGGCCGATATGATCACCCGCCTTGGCCGGATCCCCAACGGCCGTTGCCTCGGCCGCCTGCTTCGCGATTTTGAGCACCTCGTCATAACAGGCGCGCTCGACCAGAAGCCGCGTTGGAGCATCGCAAGATTGTCCGGTGTTAAACATACATTCACCGACCGAGGCGGTGACGCGCTCTGCAAGATCGCAATCCGCGAAGACGAGATTGGGTGATTTACCACCCAGCTCAAGCGTCACCCGTTTGACGGTTTCGGCCGCATCCCGAGTGACGGCCGCCCCGGCACGCGTGGAACCGGTAAACGATATCATCTGTACATCGCGGTGACGCGACAGCGCCGAACCAACCGTGTCTCCAAGGCCATTGATCAGGTTAAACACTCCAGCTGGATAGCCGGCCTCATGAATAATTTCTGCATAGATCATTGCGGAAATCGGCGTATGCTCGGAGGGTTTCAAAATACAGGTGCAGCCCGTGGCCAGTGCCGGAATAACCTTAAGCGCGATCTGATTCATCGGCCAATTCCAAGGCGTAATCAGTCCGCAAACGCCGATCGGTTCGCGCATCAAAATATCACTGTTGGATAAAATGCAGCGTTCCTCAAGCGTTTCAAGCGCCTCTATGTACCCGATAAGATGGCCAATTGCGGCATCGGCCTGCGCGTCGCGCGCCATGCTAATCGGAGCTCCCATCTCAATGCGCATTGCCTGCGCAAGATCCTCGAACCTCTTTTCAGTGACCGTTTTCAACGTTTTAAGAAGCGCCATACGATCAGCTTTGCTGGTTAAAGAAAAGCTATCAAATGCAGATTTTGCAGCGGCGACCGCGCTGTCCACATCTTCTGCATTGCCCAAAGCGACCGTTCCAATTTGTTCTTCCGTGGCAGGGTTCAGAACCGGCATTGAGGCCTCTGAGATTGGGTTAACCCACTGCCCAGAGATATAAAAGTTTGAGAGGTTTTTCATCTGATTTTATCCCGATTTTTTCCAGGCGTAGTGTTCATATTGCTTATCAACGGGTGTACGCGCCAAATGGTTGACGTAGTTGCTGATCGTTTTTTGAGCCAAGCCCAGAACAAACTCCAACATATTCTGATGAGTGTAACCGGCGCTCAGGAATTTTGAGATCTCAGAGTCACTTGCGTGCCCATGATTGCGCAACAACAGCAAAGTAAAATCGCGTAAAGTTTCCAGCCGAGTCGTTGGAAGAGCTGTTTCGTCGCGCAGAGCATTCGATACTGCCTCTTCAATCTTCATAGCCTTGGCCATGTATGTATGCGCTGGAACACAGAAATGACATTGATTTTCGACATTGATGCTCTGCCAAATCACAGTTTTTTCTTCATTCGTAAAGCTTGAGGCCATGAACGCTTTATGGAGCGCAGCATATGCTGTTAGCGTTTCTGGAGATTCTGCGGTTACGGCGTAAAACCCATTTGGCCCCGAATGCTCAAGCAATTGCCGAAAGAGTGGTTTGCTTTTCTCTGGAGCGGTTTCAACATCATGCTGTTGGAATGCGCTGTACATTATTTGGTTTTTTCCTTCCCTTAGCGTGCTTTAGCCAAAGCGCTTTCTACCAAAAGCTCCATTTCGGCGCGACTCGTGTTTCTAGGGTTTGTACCCGCCGCACTATCTTGCATTGCTTTTTCGGCAATGCGATCGGCACAATCTGCGGGCACTCCGATTTCACTCAGAGATCGTGGGATATTGATGTCGTCAAGAAGGCGCTCCACCTCTACAATGAAGGCATCAACGGACGCATCTTGCAGGCCCATGGCATCTGCCATGCGCTTTACCTTGTCCTCCATGCCCGGCAAGTTGAACCGTAGAATAACTGGCAGTATGATTGCGTTGGTGAGCCCGTGCTGTGTATTAAACTCGGCGCCCACCATATGCGAGATGGCGTGCACATGCCCCAAGCCTTTTTGGAACGCGATCCCGGCAAGGCAAGAGCCGACAAGCATGCCGGCACGCGCGGCCATGTTCTCCGGCGCGCGTACTGCCACTGGCAACCATTTCGCGACCAGAGCCAACCCTTCCAGCGCAAGGCCGTCACACAGCGGATGAAAACCCGGCACGCAATAGGCCTCAATTGCATGCACCAGGGCATCCGCGCCGGTCCAGGCGGTCAGATTGGCGGGCAGGCCAACGGTCAGTTCTGGGTCAAGCAGCGCCAAAGATGGCTTCAATTGCGGATGGTAGATGCAGAATTTCATCCCTTTACCCGTATGGGTGACCATCGCTGTACTTTCAGTTTCGGCGCCAGTTCCGGCCGTGGTAGGAATGGTGATCAGCGTTGGAAACGCCTGATCAGGGCCAATATCTGCCGGCTCGGCTTCCCATTCAAACTCCCAAAGATCTCTTTCATTTCTGGCGGTAAGGCAGATGGCCTTACCGCCATCCATTGCACTGCCACCTCCAATCGTGATGATCGCATCGTGATTGCCCGAGCGAAATTTATCGCGCCCAATGCCAATTTCATCGTCACGCGGATTTGGTGATATTTCCGAAAACAAGCCGGCGGACAGGCCAGCGTCAGACAAAGAATTTTGCAGCCGTGAAATGAACGGCAAATTTCGGCTGCCTTTATCGGTGACGATCAAGGGATTTCTCAGCCCCAGCACCGCGCAGTGTTGCCCAATTTCCCCAAGACGGCCCGGCCCATATGCGATGGGTATTGGGAAGGTCCAATCCTGTGGTTCCAAAATGTCAGCGTCAGTCATGCTATCTAGTGCTTTCATTGATCAATTCGCAGGGCGTTGCGGGATAGAACGATCCAACCCGCGTACAATTTTTTTATCTAGGTCAAAAAACGGTGGTTGAACGATTTGAGCATCGTGCAGGCTGCCGTTAGGCAGGCGCATCGCCATGGTACGGCCGACCCAATCGCCCGGTGCGTTAAAATGCACATAGCCGATGCCAAGGCCCAGCGTTGGGGAGGGGATCCCTGCGGTAATACGCCCGACCTCAGTGCCACCGTCGAAGACCCGTGCGCCTGCGGCCGGGGTTTCCGTTCTGCATGTCAGCCCAAAGAGACAGCATTGCCTGTCCTTCTTCAAAAGCGCCGTCCGACCGATAAAATCGCCTTTTTCCATGTTAACGAAAGGCGCCAAGCCAGCCTCGAAAGGCGTCATATCCGGCGTAATATCGGTGCCATTTCCAAGAATACCGCCTTCGATCCTGCGGATGGTCAAGGCGTGGGTGGATGAAAACTCCATTCCATGCGGCGCGCCGCAAACCATCAGATGATCCCAAAGCGCCAGATGATCCGTCTGCGCCCCGTTGCTGTAAATTTCATAACCGAGTTCATTGGTGAATCCGGTGCGTGAAACATAGAGCGTCTGACCGCCCAAGTCATAATATCCGGAACGAAAATATTTCATTGTATCGTCGATCACCCCGTTTGAGGCAGCGGTCATGATCGCCATCGAGGCGGGCCCTTGAATTTGCAATACGCGACTGTGCGGGTCGCATATTGTGACGTCAAAGCCCTCAGAATGCGCCATCAACCAGGCTTCCATTGGGCCATCGGCCTGCACATACCAAAAACGGTCTTCCGCCAACCGAAACATCACCCCATCCATAAAGATGCCGCCTTGCGGGGTGCAGGCAATCGCGTAATATCCGCGGCCTTCGGTCATTGTTGCAATCTTTCGGGCAAATACTTTTTCTAGAAACGCAACGGCATCCGGCCCGCAGATTTCGATCGGCTTTTCAGGGACGTCAAAGATTAGCGCTTTTTGACGCAGACACCAATATTTATCGAGATAATCTTCACCCATATAAATTGTGAAGAACCGCCCTGCATAAACACCTTTCACCATCTCAGGTCGGCGTGTGCGTTCGATAAAGGGAGATTCCTCAAAACGACGGGCGCTTATAGCGACGCTGTTATGCAAATCAGAGGCTTCTTGAAGATTGCTCATGTCTTTTCCATTCGATCGTTATCTGGGCAGGGGCGTAGGATGGTGGGTGGCGCATGTGCGGTGACGGATGGCGCTGGGCCAGTGAACAATTCAACCTCGATCAGGCAGGAATGCGCGCTTGGGCCTTGCCCCAGTTTTGATGTGCCCTTGTCACGGGTCAGCACGTTGGGATTGCCATGTTTGCACAAACCGGTTTCATCGGGATCATACCAGGCCCCGGTGCTCATCTGAACGACAGCAGGGCGCATGGCCGGATCAACCACAATGCCAGCTAGGCAGGCACCGCGATCGTTAAACGCACGCACAAGATCCCCGGTTTTGAGCCCGCGCATGAGGGCATCGTCAGGATGCATGTGCAATGGTTCGCGCCCTGCAACTTTACTGGCCTTGCTGACAGAGCCGTGATCGAGCTGAGAGTGTAACTTTTCCTTTGGCTGATTTGATATCAGATGAAGCGGATAGTTAGCCCCATTGCCCAACCATTCATAGGGTTCCTGCCAAAGCGGATGCCCGGGGCAATCGGTGTAGCCAAAATCTGCAACCGTTTGTGAAAATATTTCAATTCTACCGCTAGGTGTAGTCAGCGGATTTGCTGCAGGGTCGGCTCGAAAATCTTCTAACATAACGGTGGGACGCGCAGGATCTGCAAGTTTAAACCAGCCTTTGTCAAGAAAACGGTCATACTCGGGCATCTCGATGCCGTCTTTATGGGCTCGATTGATTGTTTGATCGTATATCTGCCTTTGCCAATCCGCAGCGCTAAGCCCTTCGGTGAAAGCCTCTGCAACATCCATGGCCCTAGCAATGCCCGCAAAAATCTCATAATCGTCGCGGGCCTGCGCAAAGGGTTCTGTCAGTCTCGCCATGGAAATCACATAGGGGTCGCGCGGGGTTATCGCGATATCAGCACGTTCCATCGGGGTGGTGCAGGGCAGTACGATATCAGCGTGTTTGGCAAGTGAATTCCAGCACCATTCATTGACGATGATCGTGTCGGGCCGCTGCCAAGCCTGCATCATCAGGTTCAGGTCTTGATGATGGTGAAAAGGATTGCCTCCGGCCCACCACACCAGTTTAATATCAGGATATGTATATTCTCCCCCATCAAAATCGAAGGGCTGACCCGGGTTAAGCAGCATGTCAGTGATGCGGGCCACCGGAATAAAGTTTTCAACCGGATTTTCTCCCTGTGGAAGAGATGCTCCGGAAATGCTTTTGAATTTGCCTCCGATGTAATTCATCGCGCTGTAACCAAATCCAAACCCGCCACCGAGCAGACCGATCTGGCCTAGCATTGAGGCCAATGTAATACCCATCCAGAAGGGTTGCTCACCATGGTCTTGACGCGTGAGCGACCAACTGAGTGAAATCATCGTGCGCTGGGCGGCCATGCGGCGGGCCAATCCGCGGATCGTCTCTGCAGGAATTTCACAAATCTCGGCTGCCCAATCTGCGGTTTTTGCGATGCCGTCTTGCTCGCCCATCAAATAAGGCAGGAAGGCTTCAAATCCCTGTGTATAACGATCCAAAAACGCCTGATCTGTAAGCCCTTCGACCTGCAAAGTATGCGCGAGCCCCAGCATCATCGCCACATCCGTATTTGGGCGCAGAGGCAGCCATTCAGCGCCAACCTGCTCAAGCATGTCAGATTTTATCGGGCTGACATTGATAATCTCGATTCCCGCGCCGCTTGCGGCCAACAGGGCATCGCGCTGAATATGACATCCGGTGCCGCCTTGACTGATCTGACCGTTTTTCAGCGGCACGCCTCCGAAACAGACAAAAAGCTGCGTGTGGTCCCGGATCACCTCCCAACTTGTGCAGGTGTCCAGATAAGCGCGAAAGCTGCCCAGGATATGCGGCACCATAGCCTCGGCAGCGGCAAAACTATAGGTGAATTTTGAACTGGTAAAGCCACCGATGCAGTTCAAAAACCGCTTCAGCTGACTTTGGGCGTGGTGAAACCGGCCGGCGCTGGCCCAACCGTAAGAGCCGCCATAGATCGCCTGATTGCCAAAATCGCGGCGCACACGCGTGAGCTCATCCGCAACCAAACGGTTCGCTTCCGCCCAGCTTACGGCCACGAACGGCTCGCGCCCGCGCAAATCGGTGCTTTGGCCAGCTTTGCCCTCTAACCAGCTTTTGCGTATCATGGGCATATCTATGCGCATTGGCCCATGTTGCACATCCAAAATGCCTGGCCCAATGGGCGAGGGGTCTTGGTCATGCTCGAAGGGTAGCAGCGCTTGCACGCGGCCATTTGCGACCTTGGCGCGATATGTGCCCCAATGCGTACTTGTCAGGGGCAGGGCAGGTGTTTTTACCATAGCGCTAACCTTCAGCCGGCTGGGTTTGATGTGTAGCGTTCCTGCAGCTTCACGCTCCAGGCAGCGGTCATTCGGTCTGCGATGATTGCGATAATCGCCATGCCGATCCCCGCGGTCATACCAACGCCAAAATCACCATCTCCCAATCCGATATAGACTTGTTGGCCTAGGCCGCTGGTGCCCACTAAGGCCGCGATAACCAACATAGAAATCCCGAACATGATTGTTTGGTTAAGGCCCAGCATCATTTCAGGAAGGGCCAAGGGAATCTTTACCCGCCACAATAATTGCCAACGGGTGCAGCCCATACAAGTGGCTGCTTCAACCACCTCATGTGGTACGTTTCGCAATCCATGCTCAGAATACCGGATTGCAGGGACCATGGCATAAGCTATCACAGCCAGTAGGGCTGTGAATTCGCCAATTTTGAAGATCATTACAAAAGGGATCAGCAACACAAAGAGTGGCATGGTTTGTAGCGTGTCATTAATGGGCTGCAAAAATCGCGAAACAGGTTTGAATTCAGAGGCCAAAATGCCCAGTGCAGAGCCGAGGGTGAATGATAAAACGACGCCAATGCCGCAGAGATAAACACTCAGCAAAGTCTGCGGCCAGATGCCTGACAGTAACAGGTAGGCGAGCCCGATTAAAACGGAGAAAGCCAGCTTTGGGCCAGATAACTGCCAGCAAACAAAGGCCATAATCAACCAGAGCGCTGGCCATGGCATACGGGTCAATCCAAAAAACAGCACAATCGCCAGCAAGCCAATCACCATCGCAAGTCTCTGCCGCCCGCGCAGCCCTGCAAGCGCCATCAATGCCAGTGCCGTCAAAGCATAACCAGCCTTCAACGCGGGGGTAAATGTGAACCCCCATGAAAAGGGTGAAATCACCTGTTCTAACCCCATTTTGATTGGAAGCATTAGGTAAAAGAACGCCCATTTTTTAATCAGCGCAATCCAAGCTGCATATTCAATGATGATATAATCGATCGCGCTGTTCAAAGGGCCAGACGGGTCGTAGACCCAAGCCTTTGGATAGGCTTGCAGTGGTGGCAAAATAAGGCTGGCAAAATAAAGGCATAAGGCGCCCATCACGGCGGTTAAAGTAAATTGATGACGCCTGTAAAACGGTTCGGAAGCAAGATGCGTTTCCCTTGGTTTTCGGTTTGCAAACCCCGCCGTTATACGATCCATAACCATGGCCATCAAGGCAATCACCACCCCTGCCACCAAGCTTTCGCCAAACCGTGCCTTGCGCATCGCCGATAAAACTTCCCAGCCAATATCGGAGGCCCCACCAATAATTGAAGCAATGATCACCATTGAAAAGGCCGCCATCGTGGTCTGGTTGATCCCTAACATAATTTGTCTTGCTGCGCTTGGCACGCGCACCCGAAAAAACAATTGGGTCGCGGTGGCCCCCGACATCAAACCAGATTCGATCACTTCCGGCGCAACGCGGCGCAGACCAAGCAGCGTGTTGCGTACCATCGGAGGGAAGGCATATAAAATGCTCGCAATCAGCCCCACAACTACGCCAAAACCAAATAGCAACAGGATAGGCAGCAAATAGGCAAAGGCTGGAATAGTTTGCAGCGCATCTAAGGTGACCATGATGGCACGTTCCGCGCGCGGATAGAAAAACCCTGCAGTTCCGATGGCAAATCCAATCAACACGGCCAGCGGCACCGATACCACCACCAAAGCGAGCGAATTCATCGATTCAATCCAAAGCCCCACAACCAGCATGTAACTGACAGAAAGAGCTGTAAAAACAGCAAGCTTCCACCCCGATGCCGCGTAGGCGATACTCACCAATATAAACACTGAGACGGACCAGGGCAGCCAGGTTAAAAGGCTGCGCACCGCATCCATCGGCACGTCAAGACCCGTAGAAACAGCGCGAAAAAATGCTCCTGTTGCCTCTACGACCCAGGTCATGATGGTGTTTAAAACAGATACAATCGGCATAACCCATTCGTCGGGAAAGATGATCAGCCAAGGGGCCGCGTCGCGCAGGGCCAGCAAGCCTAAGGTCACAGCCAGTATAGTAACCCAAAGGACCAAGGAAAAACGCCCTGCCGGCCTTTGAGAGTGTTCAACGGCATCCGTGTTGGCGCGCATCATCCGGCCTCCTGCTGCCGCGTGGCATCAGCTTTAACTTCTGAACCTTTCGACAAGGCACATACCACCGACGTCGGGGTGACAACGCCGATGGGGTTCCCATTCCGGACAACCGCAACACCGTCGCGATGAATTGCAAGATGGCAAAGCAGATCTTCGACGCAAACCGTTTCTTGCATTTCAAACATGCCCGCTTGTAGCGTTGCGGTATCGTCGATCACATCGCGCGCCAACAACACACGCGTCAAAGGGACATCACTGGTGAATTCAGCAACGTAGTCATCTGCCGGATTGATTATCAATTCAGCGGGTGTGCCGATCTGTACCACCATGCCATCGCGCATGATCATCATTCGGTCAGCAATGCGCAGCGCCTCTAGAAAATCATGCGTGATGAAGACGATGGATTTTTTTAACGTTGATTGGATGCGCAAAAACTCATCTTGCATCTGGCGCCGGATTAACGGGTCAAGCGCGGAAAATGGCTCGTCCAGAAACCACAGTTCTGGCTCTACGGCCAAGGAACGCGCAATTCCCACCCGTTGTTGCTGTCCCCCGGAGAGTTGCCGCGGAAAACTTTTTTCGCGCCCTTCCAACCCAACCAGTTCAATCACCCGCGCTGTTTTTTCGCGTTGTTCTTTGGCCGATAGGCCTTGCAGGCTGAGAGGGAATGAGATGTTTTCGGCCACAGATAGATGCGGAAGCAACCCAAAGCTTTGAAAAACCATACCCATTTTGTGACGGCGGATATCGATCAGCTCAGACTTGTTTTTCTTAAGCAGATCTTCACCATCGAGTAAAATTTCCCCCCGAGTCGGCTCGACAAGGCGTGACAGGCAACGCACCATTGTTGACTTACCGGAACCGGACAGGCCCATAATAACAAAAATCTCACCCTCATTAACTTCGAAAGAAACATCTGCAGCCGCTGGGATTGCGCCGTTCTGCCTTATCTTATCTACCAATTTTGGGATGTTATCGCTGGCGGGGCCGGTGGGGCGATCAAAATAAGCATTGGGATCATTGCCGTATACTTTCCAGACATTGCGACAGGCGATTTTAACGCTGGCCTCGCTCTTCTGTGTCATGCTACCCCCCCTCTTTATATACTTTATATACGCCCGAGTATTTCAGCGCCTTTGGCCTGTTTCAACATGGCCAGCAAATTATTTCAGAAATTTTGTTAGAGTTAGTCGCGAAACGGGGCAGTGGAATGAGACCGCCCCGTTTGAGTGTTTAGCTGCGGGCAGGATCAGCTACCTGCGGCAACCCAAGGCTTCCAAGTAGATTCATTATTCTGCATCCACTCTGCGATCACTTCTTCAAGCTCACGTTTGTTGAAATCGATCTCTAAAAGAAGCGAATTCTGCATAGCATTATCGATGGACAAGGCTTTCATGATTTTGAAGGCACCGGGCCAGTTGGTTTCAAAATCACGCGACACAATTTTGGAAATATTTGCTTGTTTGAAGCCGCAATCGCCTGTTTTGTCGGGGTAAATGCCGGGTTCGGGGTTGGTGTCGCAATCCTCGGTATAGCCGGGGAATTGAACCCAGTCGAAATCCATCTCTGAGTGAACCCAATGCGGCTCCCAGAACATCACCAACATGGGGGATTGTGTCTTATAGGCAGCCTGCATTTCGGCAATCATAGCGCCTTCCGATCCGCCTGCAATTGGTTCAAACGGCAAGCCTGCGCTGTTAACCAAATCCTTGGAGCGTGTGCCCCAATCGGCGGGATAGGTGATTAAACGCCCCTTGGGAAACGTTTCAGCCGCGGCAAAAAGCTGCGAGCAGGCGATCAATGCGTTCACATCCGGCAATCCGGGGCATTGCGCGTTCATGTAGCTTGGGTACATCCAGCTTTCCGTTGGCTCAAGGCCTGTTGAGCCCAAGACAACGATATCACCATTGGCAACAGATTTGGGGTAAATGTCTCCCACGTTATTGCCCCATGTTTCGGGCTGCAGATGTAGATTTCCCTGCGCAATGGCCGCAAATTGCGGCACCGCGCCGGCGGTGACATATTCGACATTATATCCCGCGGCTTGCAAAACGCTGCCCGAGATATGTGCCGATACGTGCTGTCCTGTCCATTCATTGACCGCGATCTTAATTGGATCGCTGCTATCGGCAGCGGCGCTGCCAGCCAATCCAAGCATAGCAAAGCCAAGAATGCTGGTTACTTTACTAATCTGTTGCATGATTACTCCCTTTGATTATCGACCTTCCACTGTTGGTAGTCGTCCCTTTTCTTTCTTATTGTGAATAAAACTTACCATTAGAAAGTTTTTCATGTCAATGGTTGTTTTTTGTGGGTTTTTCGACCAAACTATGCCAATAAAAGCAACGTAGATTTTTGAAGGTGCCCCTATATGCGAACCAGTTCCATCCGAGCCATTAGACGCGTCGAACTGTCTCGTGCGGCCTTTGAGGCGGTAATACGATACGGTTTGCGAAAAACCACATTGGAAAAAGTTGGCGATATTGCTGGCGTTTCAAAAGGTGTGGTGCTGCACCATTTTAAAGATAAAAGTGCTTTGCTTGAGGCCGTGTTTCGAAGTTCGAACACGTTGCTCAGCGGATCCGTTGTCGAATTATACCGCTATGCAGTTACCCCCTATGAACGGCTCTGGGCGATTATCGTCGCCAATTTTTTTGAAACGATTTTTAATCGTCAAGTGTGCCAAGCTTGGGTCTCTCTGATTTCTGAAGTGCCCCATAATAAAGAATGCCAGCGCGTTCAGATTGCTAATAATGAACGAATCAGAACCAACCTGATGCACGAGTTGAAGCATTTTTTACCTGAACAGGAGGCTGAGCAGGTGGCGCGCCATCTGGGGGTTCATATTGATGGCATTTGGGTGCGCGCCGGCCTGTTGCCGCACCCGGTCGAGACCAATATGGCCATATCGGAAATGCAATTTGCCATCGAAAAAATGTTGCCTTTTGATGAAATAAGCGCCGCCAAGCATAAAGAGGCTCGCAAAAAGATCGAGGCAATTGCAGATATTGCGCTGGGTTCCAAGGCTTTTAAAGAAAAATTCCTGCAAGTTTAGAGCGCCGTTTAATCATTTGGATGGAGATTTCTAAGTGGGCGACGGAGCGCCAAGAGTGGTTCCAGCATGCTCGCCCCGGAGATAAGCAAAACGCCCGTAAGTTCGCGGATGCCAAAGGGTTCGCCAGCCAGAAGCGCCACCGAAATTGCCCCAACGACGATTTCGGTCATGAACAATAGGCCAACGATACCCGGGCTTAGATATTTCGGCCCCCAAAGCGAGGCATAGGTTCCGGGTAAAACCAGAAGAGCCATGAAAATCAGTAGCAATGGCAGCGCCGGTAAAGCCTGCTCGACTCTTGGAATATATGCAGGGGCCAGCAAAAAGGCAGCGCTTGCCGAAAAGATTAGCGACCAGTGAAAAAAACCGGCCGTCAACTCGATGGCTGAATGGCTTTCAGACATTCGCAGGCGCACCATCGCTACCGCCCAAAGAACCCCCGAGGCAATACCAAGCCAATCTCCTATATTTTGCGGAATGGGAAACTGCACGCCCAGACCAAAAATGGTCAACATGCCCAGAATGGCCATCGCCATAGCAACTATGCGGCTTGGGGTGATCGCATCGCCCAGAAAGACCCGCGCCAATATCGTCGCCCATATCGGCGTGAGATAAAACAGCAGCATGGCGCGCACAACATCCGTGTATATGATCGAGCTGGAATAAAGCAGCAATGCCCCGCCCGATATCATCGCGGTCAGTTGTAATGAAAGCCCGCCCATTTTGACATGCTTCCATCGTTTTAGGGTAACGGGAATTAGGCAGATTGTCGGAATAAGAAAATAGACAACGGTGATCCACAGGCCGTGAATGCCGACCTCTTCGAGGGCCCTAAGGGGAATCCAGAACAACCCCCACACAGCGCCTGCATAAAGACAGGCAAGTTTCGCTTTGACTTCAAGAGATGCGTTCAACAGGTTGCCTCCGCAAGGTTCAGGCACGTGGATTGATGATGCTCACAAAGATCGTGCAGAGCCGATACATTAAGGTCAACACCAATCCCCGGCTTATTTGAAAGATGGGTATATTCTCCCTCTAGAAGGAACGCTGTAAGAGCAAATTTTTCACCATGTTGGATATATTCGGGATATATTTCTGCCATTTCAGCGTTGGGGATCGACGCGCAAACATGGAGCATCGCCGCAGCCGCAACGGTCATCGAATTCCAGCAATGTGGCGAGATCTGAACGCCCTGCTGGTCGGCCAGTTCCGCAATATCAAGCAGGTCCAGAATCCCTCCTACTGCGGCTATGTCAGGGTTTAAAATATCGGCAGCACCTGCAGCCAGTACGGCGCGGAAATGTGCTAGACCGCAGTATTTTTCACCCGTCACAACGCGTAGTGCCCGGTCTTTGCGGATCTGAGCAAGGGCTCGGATGTCGCTGCCGTCGATGGGTTCTTCAAACCAATAGGGGTGCGCGGGTTCGATTGCCTGTGCAATTTGAATTGCGGCGTCGGCATTGTTTTGGGAATCCAAATCAACCAGAAGCGCAATGTCACCGCCTATTGCGGCGCGCACCTGGTTTACGCAGTTTGCGGCGTCTTGCGCCGTGTGGTTTAACATGGGGTGGATTTTGATTGCCCTATACCCCTGAGCGACAAGATCGGTTGCGCGCGTTTCAAGCGAAGCGACATCCCATTGCGTGGTGCTCCAGATATTTCCATAGATTGGAATGGCCCGGTTGTGATTGCCCCCCAATAAGTCGCAGAGCGGTGCGTTCAAAAGTTTGCCTAAGATATCCCATAAGGCCATTTCCAACGCGCTACTCGCGGCGCTAAACTCTAAGCTCTGATGACACGCGGCGGCGTGCTTTGCCAGATCACGAAATGCCCAAGGTGAAATAGATTTTAATTTGCTTGCCGAGCGACCCAGCGCATGAATGATTTCTGCAACCGCTTTTTCACGATAGGGCAGCACAAAAGCTTCACCCCAGCCATATAGTCCGTCTTTGGTGGTGAGGCGAATGAACAAGCAGGATTTTACATGCCCCCATTCAACGCCTTCTGTCTCGGGAGCGGTAATCCAAGTTTCCAAACGCGCCAACGCAATCTGGCCAAAATTCAAACCGGTTGGGGTTTTTAGACATTCTAAAGCCGAGTTTAGTTGCACATAACGTCTCCGCGCAGCATTCAATTTTTTACTAACCTTTGGTCAGTATATTGTCAAACGGTAAGTTTATCTGTAAAAGAAGAGTCAACAAAACGCCCACGCAATCGATTCAAGAATCAAAAAGGTGTGGGTTAGGCGAAATTTTTGCGGAGAATGTCGAAATGGAATTCGATTACATCATTATAGGGGCAGGATCGGCTGGCTGTGTTTTGGCCAACCACCTCAGCAGTGATGTGCGCAATCGGGTTTTGTTGATTGAGGCCGGTCCTGATACAGGGGCGCTCTCGCTCAAAATGCCGGCGGCCGTCTTGTCAAACCTGAAGAGCACAAGGCATAATTGGGCATTTCAAGGTGAGCCTGAGCCCGGGTTGGATGGCCGCGTAATTCAGCATGACCGCGGCAAAACAATCGGTGGATCGTCGTCGATCAACGGCATGGTGTTCATCCGCGGGCACGCGTTGGATTATGACGGGTGGCAGCAGGCCGGATGCCCCGGTTGGGGATATGCAGATGTGCTGCCATATTTCAAACGTATGGAAACCTATGGCGGCGGCCGGGATGAGTTCCGCGGCGTTGGTGGTCCGCTTTACGTGCACCGCGCGGAGCCTAAGGATCCAATCACGCTGGCCTTTATCAAAGCGGGCCAAGAGGCTGGATACCCCCTAACAAAAGATGTGAGCGGCTATTGTCAGGAGGGTTTTGGAGTCTCGGATCGCACCGTTTTTAAGGGCGAGCGCTGGAGCACCGCGAGGGCGTATCTTGACCCGGTCCGTAAGCGATCCAACCTAACCATACTGACGCGGGCGCTGGTGCAGAAAATTACCTTTGAGGGTAACAAAGCCGTGGCGGTGACGTATAAAAACAGCGCTGGCATCTTGCGCAGCGCCCATGTTCGAAAAGAGATTATTCTGAGCGCGGGCGCGGTTGGCTCGCCGCAGATTCTCATGCTCTCAGGTGTCGGTCCGGCTGGGCATCTTCGAGATATGGGGCTGGACGTTCTGTGTGATCTTCCAGGTGTTGGTCAAAACCTGAATGACCATCCTGATTTTGTGCTGAAATATAAATGCAAGCGGCCCGTTTCGTTTTGGCCCAAGACAAAGCCGCTGGCCAAACTAGGGGCAGGGATTCAATGGATGATGACAGGTGGCGGTATCGTCGCCTCGAATCTGTTTGAAGGTCTGGGCTGTGTCCGCTCTGGCCCGGGCGTGGATTATCCGGATTTGCAGATCATCATTTCGCCGATTGCGGTGGATGATAGAACATGGGCGCCGCTGCAAGAGCATGCCTTTCAAATTCATGTTGGATTGATGCGTGCGCATAGCCGCGGCACAATTGAGCTGCGTTCTGCTGATCCTAGCGATCCGCCGCGCATCTTGGTGAACTATCTCAAAGACGCGCGCGACCGCGATCTTATGCGCAAAGGCATCCGCTTGGTCCGAGAACTTGTTGAGCAACCTGCCTTTTCAGATCTCAAAGGGGACGAAATTTTTCCGGGCGCTGACATCCATTCAGACGAGGAACTCGATCAGGTCCTGACATCTCATGCCACAACACAATGGCATCTGTCCTGCACCGCCCGGATGGGGGCGGCGACGGATAAGGGGGCCGTAGTGGATGCGCGCGGACGGGTGCACGGTGTGTCTGGGCTGCGCGTGGTCGATGCCTCTATCATGCCGTTTGTGACCAACGGGAATACAAATGCTCCCACCATCATGCTGGCCGAAAAACTCAGCGATGATATTTTGGGTCGCGCGCCCTTGCAGCGGATTGATGCGGATCTGTGGCAAAATACAGAGCTTGCGCCATGCCAATAAGCAGGGGGGCCATTCTAAAAAAGGAGGGAAGACATGATTGGCTATGTGATGATCGGCACCAATGATCTGGATCAGGGCGCCAGATTTTACGATGTTCTTCTGGCCCCGCTTGGATTGGTCCAGGTTGCGCGCGTGGAAACCTACGCGGCTTACGCCCCCAAAGCTGCAAAAGATGCAATTGAATTTTACATCACAACGCCCTTTGATCAAGGTCCTGCAACGCCCGGGAACGGAACGATGGTTGCGCTGGCCGCTCCAACAATGCAAGCTCTTGAACAGTTTCATAGGCTGGGTTTACAAAACGGCGGCAGCGATGAGGGCGCCCCTGGTCCGCGCGAAGAGGGCAGCGACATCTGCTATGCCTATATTCGCGATGCTGACGGGAATAAGATTTGTGCCTTCTATGATGGGGCGAAAGGGCAGGCTGCTGATGAATGAGCATCCTTCTCTTGATCCTGGGCATATCTTTCCAACCTATGTTGGGGGCAACGAATTATCGCCTTTTCATCATTGCTATGCCAATGATCAGACGGTGTTACGCCTGGCCGCGGGCCGTTTCTTTGCCCATTATAACGGCGATCCTCCGGAGTTGGGGTATTGGGCGCTGCGAAAACAGGCAGCGCTTTTCGACGTGCCCGAACGCCCTATCGAAATCTCTGGCCCTGATGCAGTTGCCTTTCTAGAGCGCATCGTCGCCAGACGGGTTGACGATATGAAAATTGATCGCGGGCGCTATGCGCTGCTTTGTACCCATCAGGGTGGCATTTTTATGGATGGCATTTTATTTCGACTGGCCGAGAACCGCTTTTGGTTTGTGCATCCTGATGGTGATCTAGAGCCATGGCTTTTGGCCCATAACAAGGGCTTTGATGTTACGCTCAGAGATCCTAAATCGCGGGTGTTGCAGCTGCAGGGGCCAAACTCATTTTCTATCATGCACGAGGCATCTGCGGGCGCGCTCACTGAAAGTTTGAAATATTTTCACTCTGGTTTTTTTGATTTTGCCGGTCAACAAATCTACGTGTCGCGCACGGGATGGACCGGAGAGTTAGGGTATGAACTCTACACCCTTGGCGGTCAAACAGATTGCCCGCGCTTGTGGGAGCATTTGATGCAAATAGGGGCCTCTCATGGTCTGGTTTTTAGTTCGATGCAGGCGATGAATACGCGCAGGATCGAGGCCGGCATTTTGGATAGCGGTAGTGATTTTGACATCTCTATGACCCCTTATGAGGCAGGGTTGGAGCGGTTTGTCGATCTAAGTAAAAAAGCCTTCATAGGCCGCGATGCTTTGAGAGCGGCTAGCTCTGGTGTTCGACTTTTGGGATTGCGCTGCGTTGCGGCCACCCCATGCGCCGGCGATTTAATCTTTAGCGGTCGCGCGCCCGTTGGGATGGTTACAACCGGTGCGCTTTCACCCTATTTGGAGTGCGGAATAGGATATGCCCGGTTTGATCATCCCGCCTACTGGTCTGGCAAAACGCTAACCTTAAAATCGCGGCAATCTGGCGAGGTTACTTGCAAGATCGTTGATCTGCCGTTTTATGATTCGGAAAAACGCTTGCCGCGCGGCTTGCCATTACGAGGCGAAGGGCAGATCTGAACAATCCTATTTTCTGAATAGGGTCTAGCTTGAGCCATGGGCTGTATAGGTGACGCGGAAGGAGAGGTATTTGATGCTAAAGGGACATCTCAGCGCTGAAGCTCAGCGTTTTCTTTGCAACGAGCAACCCGCGCCGTCGGGGCGCTCAGAGTCGCAATTGGCGGATCTGCGGTCCGCGACAAAAGCCTATATCACTCCGGCTGTTAAGCAGGTTTTGGCGTCCACCAAGGTGACAACCCGACATATTGTCATCAACGATGTCGCGTGTTTAGAGGTCACACCGTCTCACATCACGGCATCTTGGCCGATTCTTTATGGGTTCGGCGGCGGGTTCATTCAGGGCAGTGCATATGAGGACTTAACCATCGCAGCGCCCCTTTGCGCGATGACCGGTGCTGCGCTGATCATTCCAAGCTATCGGCTGGCCCCAGAACATCCTTGGCCCGCAGCCATCGATGATGGGTTTTCTGTTTATCAGGCGCTTTGCGAACGGCCATTCGCTTGTGTTGGCGAATCTGCTGGGGGCAATCTGGTGCTTGCTGCGATGTTGCGCGCAAAACGGGCAGGCTTGCCTTTGCCGCGCGCGGTCGCGCTTTTGTCTCCCTGGTGCGATCTTGATATGTCGAGTGACAGCCAGATGTTCAATGATGGGCGGGATCCATCATTGAGCATACAAGAGTCGAAAACGGCTGCCCGGCTCTATGCTGGCGATCATGACATCACAAATCCCGATATTTCACCAATCAACGGGTCTTTTGATGGCGCATTTCCCCCCTGCCTCATCACGACGGGGACGCGAGACTTGTTGCTGAGCTTGTCCGTTCGTCTTGCACGGTGCCTTCGAGAAAGCGGCGTAGAGGTTGATCTGCAGGTTTGGGAGGGGCTGTGGCATGTCTTTGAATGGCAGCACCACATACCAGAGGCGCAGCAATCCATGCGCAACGTTGCGGCATTTTTGAAAGGGCATTTGAGCCCATGAACCTATCTGACCTTCTCTCAACGGTGTTTGCGCGGCGCTATCGCCGCAGACTGCCTTTACAAAGTGATAGTCGACCTCTGAGCGCATTGGCAGATGACTTGGTTGGAACCACGGGGGAAATCTCTGGCTTGGCTATTGCCGAGGATATCCTGTCGCGCTTCGAGATAATGGGTGACGCGCAGAAATTAGAGTTTTTTCAGTATCTTGCGACGGCGATGAACATTGATCCAGGGAACGTTCGGCGCACCCTTGAAGCTTATGAAAAAACACCGTCAAAAGCATCTTACCGCGCCTTTGCCTCAGCTGCAGAGCCGGCCCGACAGGAAATGGTGCGGCGTTTAAACCGTGTTCCAGGTGCCACAGCGGCTTTGGTTCGAATGCGCGCCGATCTCCTGCGGATTGGGCGGGGCATGCCAGACCTTGAAGCTTTGGATCTGGATTTCCGGCACCTCTTTGCCAGTTGGTTCAATCGCGGGTTTCTGGTTTTGCGCCCGATTAACTGGGAAAGCCCGGCGCATATTTTGGAGAAGATTATCGCCTATGAGGCCGTCCATACCATCGATAGCTGGGATGATCTGCGCCGCAGATTAGAGCCAACGGATCGGCGGTGTTTTGCATTCTTTCATCCCTCTATGCCAGATGAACCGCTGATCTTCGTAGAGGTTGCGTTGAACAAAGGTATTCCGGGATCGGTTCAAACGCTGTTGGCGCAGGATCGCAAAGCGCGTCCCGAAGCAGAGGCCGATACGGCAGTTTTTTATTCGATTTCCAATTGTCAGCCTGGTTTGGCGAGTATTTCGTTTGGCAATTCATTGATTAAGCAAGTGGTGTCAGATCTTGCTGCCGAGCTGACGGGGCTTACAACATTCGTGACTTTGTCACCCATTCCCGGTCTGACCAAGTGGCTTGCGCATGAAAACCACGCATGGGACTGCGATCAACCAGGGCAGATGAAAGCATTGGCAGCCGATTACCTGCTGAATGCCAAAGCGCAGGATGGTCTGCCGGTTGATCAGGTCGCGCGTTTTCATCTTGGAAATGGCGCGATTATCCATGCTGTGCACGCAGATGCTGACATTTCAGAAAACGGAAGAAGTCAATCGGGTGGCGCCATGGTCAACTATCTTTACGATCTGCGTGATGTGTCGCAGAACCATGAGGCTTTTGTAAGCAACAAAAATGTGGCGGCAACCCCGGATGTACATGCCCTTGCCCGAGAAGCCGCGCGTGCGCGAACAGATGAAAGGTAACGCAATGGCAAACCCTCTTTATGATGGTCTTTTTGGTCGACATGCAGGCAAAACAACTCCTTTTTTGCATCTTTTGGATGGGTCAACGATTACGCATCAGGATTTTCTGAGCCGCGCAGCCCAAATTGCCAATGTGATGCTCCAGCTTAACCTAAAGCCAGGTGATCGGGTCGCAGCTCAAATTGAAAAATCACCCGAAGCATTGGCCCTATATGCAGCATGTGCGCAAGCCGGTCTGGTCTTCCTGCCATTGAATACGGCCTACACAATCGATGAACTTGCCTATTTTATAGAGAATAGTGGAGCCTCGTTGATCGTTTGCGAGGGCCGCAACCAAGCGGCGCTGGCGCCTTTGGCTGGTAGGCTGGGGGCAAAAATAGAAACGCTGAATGCGGATGGAAGCGGCTCGCTCAACGCCAAGATGCAAAAGATGCCCATTCTTTTCCCAACGGTGGCCCGCAGCGAGAATGACCTTGCGGCCATGCTTTATACATCCGGCACCACAGGGCGATCGAAAGGTGCCATGCTGACGCAGAAAAACCTGTTATCCAACGCATTGGCGCTGGTGGAGGCTTGGCAGTTTACGGCGGATGACATCTTGCTTCACGCCCTGCCGATTTTTCATACGCATGGTCTTTTCGTGGCAACCAACGTCTCGTTAATTTCGGGCGGCAGCCTTATCTTTCTTCCGAAATTTGATCTCGATGCGATCGTCAAATATATGCCCAAAGCAACAAGCTTAATGGGTGTCCCAACATTTTACGCGCGTTTTCTAGATGATCCGCGTTTTACCGCGGCATCAACCGTGCATATGCGGCTGTTCATCTCTGGCTCGGCGCCGCTTTTAGCCGAAATTCATTCCCGCTTTGAAGCGCGCACTGGCCACCGCATTCTTGAACGATATGGTATGACCGAAACCAATATGAACACTTCGAACCCCTATGAAGGCGATCGGCGCGCTGGAAGCGTGGGCTTGCCCTTGCCTGGGGTTGAGGTCAGGATCTGCGATGCTGATGGCCATGCATTGCCGCAAGGCGAAATTGGCGAGGTTGAAGTGCGCGGTGCCAATGTCTTTCAAGGCTATTGGCAAATGTCTGAAAAAACCGCTGCAGAATTGCGTGAAACCGGGTTTTTTATCACGGGTGATCTGGGGCGGATAGACGAAGATGGATACTTGTATATCGTGGGTCGCAACAAGGATCTAATTATTTCCGGCGGTTATAATATCTATCCTAAAGAAATTGAGCTGGTGCTCGATGATCAGCCTGACGTTTTGGAAAGCGCGGTGATTGGCGTGCCCCATCCAGATTTTGGCGAAACGGTGTTGGGTGTTATCGTTGCAAAACCAGGCCAATCTCCTGATCTTGACACGATGATGGATGCTATCCGCAGTGCGCTTGCCCGCTTTAAGCATCCGCGCAAATTAGTCCTGCTTGATGAATTGCCGCGCAATACGATGGGCAAGGTTCAAAAGAATGTTCTGCGCGGTCAATATAAAGACATGTTTGCATTGACTTGATCCGCGCTTTAGGGCGCCCAAGCGCCTGCTATTGCGGCTTAAGGGCTTTGAATTAACGTTTCTTTGACGCCTGTGCGGTTAACAAACTTGGCGTGCTTG
>Ga0213865_10000666_pt1 | contig 23152 bp, 33 predicted proteins | sample PICome_6_FD_160100 | JGI IMG/M metagenome (GOLD analysis project Ga0213865, IMG submission 160100) | Coastal seawater microbial communities near Pivers Island, North Carolina, United States - PICO282 | ecosystem: Environmental > Aquatic > Marine > Coastal | place: USA: North Carolina...
ATATAAATTAGATATTCCACTCTTATAGTTCTCCTGCGTTTAATTTACCATTTTCAATATCAGATATTAGAAATTTGATTCTCTCTTTTGCAATGTATGGAGAATCTTCTTCTAATAGTTCTTTAATCTGATTTAGATTTTTAATAACCAATCTTTTTGAACACAGAGGATTTGGAGCTTTAATCTCTTTACCCTCTCTTAACCAATCTTTTACTGTATCTCTTAAACTCATAACTTTTATTTATCGTATCCAACAAATCCAAATTTAGGTTCTTTGATTAACCCATCTTTTACCATCCACTCTAATTCATCATTCAGATGATAGTTTTGTGTTTGTTTAATATCTTCAAAAATTGCATCAAACATAGAATCTATATCATATCCTTCACCATAAGAAGGACCTAAAGTTGATGCAATTTTATTCATTCCTTCCACATCACCTTTATCATAGAACTCTTTTAGTTTATTATACAAATCAATTTTGACTAGTTTTGCAACTATTTCGTTCCAATCGTACATTTTTTGATTCCAAGGTTTGGTAATCTCAATTCCGTACTTTTCTCCAATTACTTTACTCATATTAAGGTCTTTTTACAATTACAGAACTAATATAGCAAAAATATTTGAATTATCCAAATGTTTCTTTGAGAAATTTGTCTAAAGATTTTGTAGTTACACTATATTGTTTTTTAAAAAGTTGTAACTTTTTAAAATCAATTGAATATCGTCTATCATGTCCTAACCTATCTTCTACATTTTCAAATTTAATTTCTTTGTCTAAGATAGTACCAATTTCATTTATAATTGTAAGATTACTCCAATGGTCACCACTACCAATATTCCATATTCCGATTTCCGATATCATTAAATCGTAAATCAATCTAACATTATCTTCTACCCAAATCCACTCTCTAACTTGACCACCATCACCATAGAGAGGAATCGGTTTATTTTCTTTGATTGATTTTGCTATTGTAGGTAAAAACTTTTCGTGGTGTTGGTTTACACCATAGTTGTTACAGGTTCTTGTAATTAAGTAAGGTAACCCATAAGTTCTTCCAGCAGATTCAACTAAATGGTCAGCAGCTGCTTTGGTTGCTGAATAGTAAGATGATGGTTTTAATGAGGTATTTTCATCTGCCTCTATAATACCTCTACTTTCCATATCTCCATAAACTTCATCAGTAGATATTTGTACAAATTTCTTTAAGTTCGGTATCTTTCTTGCAACTTCTAATAAATTAAATGTACCCTCTACATTTGTTTTTACAAAAGGCAATCCATTTGAGATTGAATTATCAACATGAGATTCAGCTGCAAAGTTTACAATGTAATCTGCATCTTTAATATCATCGAGTGTGATATCACAAATATCTTTATGAATACATTTTGTAGATTTCTTTATATTATTGGGATTGGCAGCGTAGGTTAATTTATCTACAATAACTACTTCATATATAACTTGATTGTTAAGAAAATTAACAAAAGATGAACCTATAAACCCATAACCACCTGTTACAACTATTTTCATTTATTTATTTTTAAACTTACTAATCTATGTATTTTAGAAATTGCTTCTTCTATTTTTAAAGTTTGAAACTTACCATGCCATCTTCCCCATAATCCAAAAAACCATCTATCATTCCATTCTACTACAAAAACCGATTTTCCTCTTAGTTCATGTTCAATGATACGATACCGTCTCATTTCTTTTTGATATTTTTTATTTTCTATCATTGTTTATAATCTTCAGAATATCTTTTACACTATTCTTTCCAACTTTAATCGTGTGATACTGAAATCCATTATCATCTAAAATTTTTTTACATAATTTATCAATCTCTAATGATTGCTCATAATTCTGAAATCTTTCATCATCGTTATGTTGGGTTTCACCCCTTTCTAATAGGATGTTGATATTATCATATTTTTTATGTAAACTAACAACAAGATTATGAAACTCTTCACCATAGAATTCAGCAGGATACCCTTCAGTATAATAGGTGTGATAAATTGTAGAGAATAGAATAGGTGAATCAATCACTATATAATCCACCTTCCCATAACTCTCTGCTATCCCCCTATGTTGGTTAGCAAATACATAAAGTTGGTCTTTGATTGCTGGAATGTTATTATCCCATGCTAATCTTTTTGGAAACTCATAAGGATTGTTTACACTTATGTGTTTCTTTTTCATCTTATAAGTAATCCCTGCTGCGATACCTGATTTTCCAATACCCGGTCCACCAAACAAATTAACCAACTTACTCATATTCTTACAAAGATAGGATATAATCTCTTAATCTATCTTTTGGTGCCCACTCTAATCTTTCTAATGTATCATCATTTTCTCTTAGAGTTTGACGGTAGTTACCTGGTACATCAGGTAGGTGAACTTTCTCCAATCCTTCAAATCGTTCGTTGAAGAATGAGAACACTTCATTGATTGAGTAGTTCATACCTGTACCCAATTCCCAAGCATCTTCGTGTTTCTTATCACTCATACCGATTTTGTAAAGTGCATCACAAATATCATCTACATGAGTGAAATCTCTTCGTTGTTCACCATCTGAGATAATAGTAATTGGTTGACCTTCTTCAACTTGTTTTCTCCAAATACCAATCACTGCTGCCCATTCTCCATCAACCAATTCGTTTGGTCCATATACATTGTAGAATCGTGCAATCTCAAAATCACAACCATATGCAGTTCGGTACATCTTTAAGATATCCTCACCTAACTTCTTACAAGTTGCATATGGTGATGTTTCAGGGTTACACCAACGAGATGATGAACCACTATATACAACCTTTACATTGTTTTGTCTTGCCCATTCTGCAACTACCATTACACCTTGAGTATCTACTCTAAATGTTTCCATTGGGTCATCGAATGATGGTTGGATTCTTGCCAATGCAGCAAGGTGGTAACACAAATCGAAACCATCACCCTTCCAATAAAGTAAAGATTCTATATCTCCATATACATAATTACATCCTTCAACTTCGTACTCTTTCAAGCCAGTTGATAAATCATCCAAAGATACCACTTCGTGTCCTTCAGATAATAGTTTCTTAATTAAATTTGAACCGATAAAGCCGTTCCCACCTGTTACTAATATCTTCATATAGCTTTACTAAAATTTATAAGTTACTTTTCCAAAAATGGTTCTACCATTTTGTTGTTTTAGATATTCAACATTTGTGAAATCTAAAATGTTATTAACACCAATACCTACTCTCATACCTTTAATCAATGGTGAACTTACTAAAGTATTCAACAATGTGTGAGAAGGTACAAACTCATTTGCTTCCTGAGTTCCACTTCTATCAACATCTCTAAAGAAGTACTCTGATTTATGAACTCCATTTAAAGTTAATGTTAATCCGTTTTTCAATGTATAAGTAGTTGCAAGGTTTATTAAGTGTTTAGGTCTTTCAGAAAGAAAGAACTCAGTTCCATCTGCTTGATTTGCTTCAGTTTCTAAATACTGATATGAACCATCAAATCTAAATCTATCTTTTTGAATAAGTGCTTCAAACTCCAAACCTGTGAATGTTGCTTCTGAAATATTAGTGTATCCGAATAAAAGAGTTTGATTCACAAACATACCTGCTAATACTGATTCAATCAAATCAGTTGTATTGGTTTGGAATAAATTCACTCCAATCTTACTTCTTTCATTCAGTTTGTAACTCACTCCAAAATCATAAGAGATGGAAGTTTCAGGATTCAGTTGAGTAATCTCATCCAATCCATAAGATAAGAATGCGATTTGATTTTGTGATTGGTAGAAGTTGATTTGTTCTTCAATATTATACGCACCTAATACATAATAACCAGATGTAAATCCACCATAGTTAATGTATAGAGTTCTAAAATCAGGTACTCTAAATCCATAACCAACTGATGAACTTAATCTAAATTTACCTAAGTTATAAGTTGCTGATACCTTTGGTGAAAAGTTTGAACCAAAATCTGAGTAGTTATCATATCTACCACCTGCTACAATATTTAAGTTTTTTAATCTTAGATAATGTTGTACATATCCAAACGATGAATTAAGTGATTTATCACCACCATATCTTTCAGTATTGTAATCATGACCTCTATATCCAAATCCAAATGTAGTTTGATTCTTTTCGTTCCAATTGAAAGAATTAATCATTTCAGGTTGGAAAATGTTTTGAGTACTTTCATCCAATTGAACTACTTGCTGTCCGAAATATTCAAACGAAGATTTGTTTGAGTTACTAAAGTTTGAATTTGATACTTTAATTTCACTCACATATTTACCAAATCTTCTTTTATAATTTAAATCAACAATAAAGTTTTGGGATTCGTTTACTTCATCAACTGGTACTAACTGTCCTTGAGTATTTGTTTCAGTTACAGTTTCACCTTCAGATGTTTTTCCTAAATGAGTTAATCCTAACGAATATTGATTTACTCCATCATCGTAAGTAGTTCTATTGGTAACATTCAACAACTTAAATGGTAATTGATTCTGACCGTAAGTAAGTGGGTCAATATCAAATCCATCTGAACTTCCTAATGTAATTTTAGATATGTTCTTAAATTTATTCTTACCAATTGTTGAAGTTAATCCAACCAATGATGTGTTGTTTGTTCCATATTGTGTATTTAATGTAACTGATGGTTCTCCACTCTTCTTTGTAATGATATTAATTACACCACCAATTGCATGGTTACCCCAAAGTGCAGACATTGAACCTTTTACAATTTCAACTCTTTCCACATTTGCAAGGTTGATATTCGAGATATCTAATGCACCACTTTCTCTACCTGCGATTGGAACTCCATCAATCATTACTAAGACATATTCAGAAGATAATCCTCTTAATTGAAATCCACCACTTTTCATCGGTGCAACAAATCCTTTTAAATTAAGGAGGTCTTGCATCGTTATAAGATTGAGTTCTTCAATCTCTTTCTTTCCAATCACTTCCGTTGGTACGGGTGAATCTTCTAATGAAATCTCACTTCGAGTAGCAGTTATTACTACATCATCTAATACGATAGTCGTATCACTTTGTTGAGCAGATAGGGAAATACTTATCATACTCAACAGAATTACCATTAATTTTTTCATTTTTGAATTTTAATTTTACTAATATACGAATTTATTTTAACTTATACAAGTTACAATTGAATTTTATTACTTGTATCCCACTTATTAATAGGACACGTAGATGAAGATACTACCTTTGCAGGAAGAAAGCATCCACATAATCCACAGGATTCTCCTATTCTATTAGGACAATCTCTACAAATTGATAACCTTCGTTCTCCTTCCATCTTTATTTGAGGATTTAAAATACCTACATTATCTTTAAGGTAATTACCCCAACCTACAAATATATCTTTTATTAATTTCATTTGTACAAGTATTCCCATGTTGGGAACTTTTCTGATTTTAATTTTTGCCTAACTCTTTCTGATGTACATCCAAACTCTACACCTGCTTCTTTCAGGGAATAAAATTCTTTACCATCACAAATAATTATAGGTTTTTCAATTTCTATTCCTTCCTCCCACATGGATTCCATTTCTTTATAAGTGTAGTTATAAAATTCAGGAGATACCCTTTTCCAATGTCGATACAGAGGTGAGTTTGATTCAAACCGATTTCTACATTCCATTTCACTTAATCCACATAATTCACTTACTTGTATTGGTGATTCAAATGGAATTGGACCTACCGTAAATTTTATATCAGGTTGTGTTTCCTCACCAATGGTTTGCCAATCTTTATACTTTGATTTTTTACTTTTACATCTTCTCTCTACTTCAGATGCTACTAACTTATTTGCATCGATATGGATGGCGGCATGACGATAACTCAAGTATTCGGTACCATTTACTTGACAAATTGGTTCACCACCTTCAATTTCAATGGTAGCAATATCAGGATTTCCTTTTACAAATATTAAAACATTCTGATGTACAGAAGCAATTTTTCGATTTCGATTAAAATAAGTTTTTGCAACTCGAGATGCTTGATGTTGTGAATTGTAAAGAATCAAATCGTTATAAAACTTTAGACCATGTTTCTCACACATCCTAATGGTTTTATGAACCAATCCTCTATAATTTCCTATGGAGTAATTTCCTGTCGTTGAAGGTTCTCGAACCTCACTCACCACAATACCAAAAAATCGGTTATCTTTTAACTTAATCGAAGATTTATAAATAATTGATTCCAACTTAGAATCAAACGAAGATTCACTTAAGTTAGATAAATCATCTTTATTATCAGAATAAACTTCTAAGTCGTAATACGGAGGACATGTCCAAACAAAATCAAATCCACCTTCCAATCCAAAAAGAACTTTATCCGAATCTCCATGAATCCAAAAGGGTTTATGGGATTGTTTTTGATTTGCAAGGATTTGAGGAAGAGATAAATCGATACCCACATATTTGTACCCCATTTCACTCGCAACGATTCCTCGAACACTTCCTCCTGCAAACGGGTCTAAAATCTTTCCACCTTTGGGTACAAACCAATCGTACATCAACTCACATAGATAAGGGTCAAAAACAGAAACCCCCTCCGTTTCCCAAAAGCGGGTCTTGGATTGGGTTTGTTCCCTACCTAACTCAGATTGTATCCCATGATGGTTTATCCAAAAGTTTTTACGGGATTGCCATTCTTTCGTTCGAGTATCTAATATTGAAAAAGGTGTAACCAAATTTTTTAATTTATCTTATTGTGCTTGGATATAATCCGTCCAATCGGTTCCCGAAGTATTTTGATTCGGAAATAAGAACCTTACTTCCTTACCTTCCCAACGAATTATCTTTAGGAATGATTCGGGTATCGATGCTCCACCAGGTACCTTAGGTGGATTTTCTATAAAGTTAACTTGTATCTCTACCTTTACTTCATAAAAGTTAGCAAGGTTTCTTTCAAATTCTTCTAACTTGTTCCAAACTCCTCTATTTAGGGATTCGTGTTGTAAAGCAGAATTTAGATACGTAAATGTTTTCTTCAACATTTCTCTCGTACAATTAAATGCTGCTGCGGGTGCCATATGACCTTTATCCCACTCGTTCCGATAGTAATCATCATCATCCGATGTATGATACTCCGATTCTTCATAAAAATCTAAACCATCTCTACTCACACCGGGTAGGGGGCATAAGACAGTATAAGTAACTTTTGTGGGTTGTTCCTTCACTTCAGAATACCAGATTTTAAAGATATCACCTTCAATGATGATTTCTTCCCTCAGGTTATCGGGGATTCCGTGAACTTCCTGTGCTTCCGCAGTACAAGAGATTAAAACAAAGAGTAATAATAAATTTAATAATTTTTTCATTTTTTTGATTTTGGTTTTGGTTAATAAAACGGATACCATCCCATCTCGATTGCTTTCCACATATTCTCCCCCATTTCGAGAAGGAATTTTTTAATTCTTTCTTTCATAACTCGTGAGTAAGGTTATAAGGATATAAAAAAGAATAGAAGGAAAGTAGGGGTACAAAAAAAGAGCAACGAAGAGGATTCTCCACATTACTCTATCTTTACCCGTATAATCCTCGAGACCTGCGCAAACACCAAATAAACTTCTATTGGGTTTGTTTCGATAATATCTACGTACTATTTTCATATCATATAAATATAACCATTTTCACTTCTATGAATGATATGTTGTGCAACTATCTAAAAAATCTAGTCTCACGACTCACCCCCCACCGAAACGATGTATCGGGGTTAGTTGCCGTATTCCTCGTAATCATCTTCATATTCCCAAGTATTTTTTTTATAATCACTCGGTGAATAATAGGTATCTACAAAATCTTCATGCGTTTCATCCCCACCATCATCATCGGTGGAGGGTTCGTTCCATTCCTCATTAAAGTAAACGAATACCTCTTTCTTATGCATCATTTAAAATATATTAACGATTATTTTTGCTATTTGATTCTGAGTTACTACGGGAACAATCATATCTCCTGTAATGGGGTTGAGAAGAGGTCTTCCCGCATCTAATTGTTTGTTTTGATATGGAGATAATGATTCCAAGATTTTCTTGGTTACCAATGGGTCTTTAATTCCATTGGGTGAATCCAATAAACTATATATTCCCTGCATTAATAATTTGGTGTTACATCTACCACACACTCAACAAGGTTCTCAACCTTAGTATCGATAGGTGTAATGTTTTTGATTTTCCATTTTATCTTTCCGAAGTGAACATCTCCACCGATTGATAAACAAGGTCCACCCTCGAAATCAAACATTGTGATATTTCCATCATCATCTTGTGATGTTCTACAAAATAAAGATTCTCCTTGAATTCTTAAACGGTTAGAATCTACTTTATGAATTACTCGTTCTGCACCGTATCTACTCTTTAAAATTTCCATTTTCGTTAACTCTTCGTTGTTTCTAAATATTTTAACTTTTCATTATACATAGACATTAAATCAGAATATTGTCTATTGTTATTATACATATTACCAAAATTATTTATTAGATTAATTACTGAACCATTGGTCATGTGGTGGTAATGAGCACTTTGAATGGTTCTAACTACTTTCATATATGATTCTATCATGGTCTTAATCCGTTTGTTGTTTTTCTTCCTAATGCTATTGCCATTTCGGATGGTGTTTGTCCCATACCTACTTTCTTTTTGTACCACCAATACAAATCTTCAGTAGTACCCTTACCTCTTTGATTTTCATTTGCTTCATCCCAAAGGTCTTTTCCAAACTCTAATTCCAATTCTTTTTTAAGTTGCCATAAACGAGTTTGTTCTTCTTCCATACCCTTTTCCATCAACTTTTGTGCTTTGATTCTTTTCATCTTAGCATACTGATGTGCTTCGTGTTTTTTATCGTGGATGTTTTTAATATGTGAGGTATCCATAAATTGTTGATACATCTCTTCATATAATTTATGATTATCATCTGCCTCTAAAAAGAAGGGAGAGTATTCAAAATCACCATTTCTAATTTTTAGTAATAATGGTGCCGAACTTTTAAGTGGTCTTTTACGATATTTGCCGGAAGTGTACCAGCGGAATGGATTGTAAGCCATAGTGTTTTATTAATGATACAAATATACAATAAATATTTGAATTATACAACTAATCTTTACTGAGAATCTTTTTGAGTTGTGATTCGTTTAGAACTTTTTTTGATTCTGATTTCGTTTTTGCTTCTTCTTCGGTGGGGATTCGATAGTTTTCAACTAACTTATCCATCCAATTTTTAGTGGTTTTACTCATTATTTAAATATAAATTTTAATACATAATATTTGTTTATATCCCATGTAGTAGCATTTCCCCATAACATTCTATCACTTATATCAGATAGTTGCTTTAATAGATGTTGTCTGAGGAATAGGAAATCACCACTAAATGTGAATTTCTTTTCGGCTCCATTAGGTAGAGTCCAAGTCATTTTAAGAAGAGAACCTTCCCAAAGGTTATAAGATATATTTAAGATATCAAATCCCCAACCTTCCCATCTGGCATTGATAAAAATAATTAAAGGTGATATCATTATATATGTTTTTCTAAATTTCCAACTTATTTTTTTTAACATAATTTAGGTTTTTAATTAAAAAGAGATTAGGGGGAGTTGAGAGCTCCCCCCTTTCTCAGCGTAATTGATTAACCCTAAAACTGAGGGATTGAATCCTCAGACTCTTCATTGGTTACCTGCTCATTAAATAGAGGGTCACCATTCTCGTCCTTTACATACTTTTGAACGAGTTGTTTCACATAAGTTCGTTCCGAATCTACACCACCATCATTCGAGAAGAATGGGAAGATTGAGATTTCAGCTGCTTCGAACAAATCGAAACCATCATAAATCAATCCAGCCATCTCAACACTAGCACGGGTAGAAACCATTGCGGTAACTTTACCAGCATCACTCATCGATTGTGTTCGAGTGTGGTGAGCAATTTCAGCAATAGCTTTCAAATCATCTTCATTCACTTCAGGGAACATGAATTTTAGAAGTCCGAACTCTTTAATATCATCAAGAACATCCATTTCGATAGTTACGAATCGGTCAAGGATTGCTCGGTCAATAACTCGAGTTGAGGTGTACTCATTACCGATGTTTGCGGTAGCGATGAAGGTAACACCCTCGGCAACATTCACGATTGGAGAACCTTCAGCCTCATCCAATCGGAGGTAACGTTGACCTTGGTCAAGAACAGTCATTAAGATGTTCCAAGCATCAGGGTGAGCTCGGGATAACTCATCTAAAAGGATAACTGCGTTAGGAGTTTTGATTGCCTTCACAAAAGATGATTCAGAAAAGTAAGTACCTTTCTTAGAATCAAATTGAGTATTACCAATCAGAGTTGCTCGAGGGTCTTGAGTAGCACCCAAGTTGAAATAGAAATCTGGACGGTCCAAAGCTGTTACCAAGGATTTAGCGGCCATAGTTTTACCACAACCTGCCGGTCCAGTCATCATGATGTTCTTGGCACGAACTGCAGAACGAATCAAATACTTCCACTTTAGTTCAGTCATCACCAACTCTTGTGGTTTTAGGTTGATTGAACCTTTGTGGATAAAATCTTTAATTGCGGTGTGGTCTCCTTTTTCTTCATACTGAACACCACCATTATCGGTATTCATCGGGATTACCAATGCATTATAAACATCCATACTAACTTGACGATAAGTTTTCTTACCATTCTTGTTAATGTAGGCTTGTAAAGCATTCCCACTATTGTAGGCTTTTTTACGTGTAGAAGTTCCGATACCCATAGTACCTACTTTAGTACCATTGGCATCGATTAGTTTAAATGAGTTACCAAAGGCCTCCACCTTATAAACTTCATTTGAAATCACACCTGTTTTTAAATCTGTCATAACTTTTATTATTTTAGGGTTATTACGATGGGAGTTTTTCTCCCTCTCAATTACTTTACTAATATATGAATAATATTTTTAATATCCAAATTTTTTCTCAATTATTTTGCTAAAAATAGTTGATTCATTGTTTTTGTGATTTGAGCCACATTTGTTACATCAATCAATTTAGCACCTTTACCATACATGGTTTTAAAACCTCGTGATGGTTCACCATTCTCTGGTACCCATTGTTCTACATAGTAAGATAGGGTTTTGATTCCCATTGATTCGATTTGCTTAACCATCTTACGAGTGTGTTGAAATGCCTTCTCACCTGAATAGTACAACTCTCGGTTACCAAAGTAAGGTTCACCGTCTGAGATATTAAGGAAGTACGAATCCATATCGTTAGTTGAACCTAAGAAGTTCTTCATAATTGCCTCAAAACACAATCCTTCAGGAGTTGTACCACCTGGTCCTAAACATGGGAACATCTTTTTTACTTTAGAGAACTTATCAGTACGAGAATCATAAGCCATCACAATGTAAGGAGTATTGTTAGAAGTAGTTCGGAATGAAACTTGAATCGATAGATTCTGAATCATATCAACTGCTTTACAAAGTGCAACTACATTGGTTAGAGTTTTAGTCCACTTATCACCACCCATCGAACCACTGGCATCAATAGAGATGTGAAGATTGGCTTTCTTATAAGAATCAGTTTCGATGTAAGAGAACACATTCTCATTTCCAAATCCAAGTGAAGAAATCATTCTCTTATCAATCTTACCATGTTTTTGGCGATTGAACACAGTGTTTCTATCTTCACCACGAACTTGAAGTTTCTTACCTAAGATAGTACCAATTTTAACACCTTCCATTACTTCCGATTCATAATATCTACGAACTTTTCCTTCAGTATCAGTATTCCACCAATTGTTATGTGTCATTGGGAACATTTCTGATTCTAAAAGTGATTGAGTAAGTTTCTTAACTACGATACATTGAGTACCCTTTGTAAAACTACCCCAACCTTGGTCAATTCCAGCACCAACATTGGCAACTTCTGAACCACTTTCATCAATGGCATCAAGGTTTTCGTTATCTTTCTTAGAGATGGTTTTCTTACGAACATCACCATCCATAAATTTCTTTTGTTTCTCAATCTTCTTTTTAAGAAGGTCTTTCTGACGGTCAGTTAGTTGAACCTTCTCAGTTTCTTTACCACCTTTGGTAGAATCGGTAGGTTTACCACCTTCCATATTTTCAGGAAGATTATCTACATCCATACCATTACCACCGGTTGGATTCTCATCAGAATCACCACCCATCGGTGATGAACCATTGATTGAGTTAGAAAAATCTTCAAACTCTTCTTCAGTCATCTCACGTGGTTCATTAGAATCACCCGAACCATTACCAGCATTTGACTGTGTCTCTTCAGATTGATTATCTCCATTACCACTACCATTACCATCTCCTTCAAAAGTTGGGAGGTTAGAAAGAATAATTTGAAACACCTTTAATGCAACTTGTAAGGAATCTTGAGAAGATTTTAATCGGTTTATGGAATTCAATCCAATTGTTTTGTAAATCTCTTTAAGACCTTTTAAGGCATTTAGGTCAGTATTTTTGTTATGGAGGTTGATGATTCGGAACATATAAGATTCTACATTCTCTTCAGTATGTTCATCCGAAAGAAGTGCCTTATCAATCAACTTATCATTGAAATACTTATCATACATTGCTCGGTAGTAATCACGATAACCTGGTGCTGAATCGAATACAAATTTATCAATTCTTCGGTCTTCAACTACATTCCAAATATCTTTGATTACTGAAATTACATTATGAACACCTTTTTTGATTGCCCCATCTTTTACATAATCGGGAATCAAATTGTATATATCATGAAGTAAGTTAAAATCAGAAAGTTTAATATGGGAACCTTCATGAAGTGCCAACCCCACCGCAATATCAAAATCTTTTGGTTCGATTACATTAGAACCAATAACTACCGATTTACCATCGGTATAAGAATCACCTCGTGTATTAAACTTAACAGGGATTTGGTCATTGGTTACAATATTTACAAAGTTAGATATTGCTCGTTTCGATGAAGATAGTTTGTAGAGGTCATGAGATTTCTTTTCTACATCACTCATAGTATCAACTACAATATCATCATCTTCCCAATCTTGAAGCCAGTAGGATGAATTTCCGTATTTACTCATTTATATTGTTTTAAGGTTATCAACTCAATTACAGTACTAATATATGTATAATATTTGACAATTCCAAATTTTAGAGGAACTTTTTTTAATAAAATTCTTTACAAAGTTTGTAATCTTCTTGGGAAAGAGCTTCCCACCATTCAGAACTCACCTCATCATCGATAAGGGAAATTTCTAAATTCCAATCAGGAGTTCCATCCTCATTCATAGGATAGACAGAACCAACATCAGAGTCTAATAGACATCCAACGGATTCCAATTTAACCATTCCGTTAATAATCATTTGATTAACGGCCTTAGTAAGTAGTGTATTATTATTCATATCTCAATCAATTACAGCACTAATATAGCAATAATTTTTGAGACTTGCAAATGTTTTAGGAAAAATCTTCAGAGTGGAATGGAATATCTGATTCCAAGTCTTCTATGATGAATATCAATTCCTTCCTTGCATTTTCAACTGCATCCATATCTTCGTATGATATTGCTTCTTCAAGTTGATTGTTAATTTCCTTTAATCTTTCAGCGATACTATTCATAAAATTATACTTATTTCCACTTAAATATAATAAAATAAAAAAATAAAACTAAAATTTAAGAGATTCTCGTAAAGGAATTGTCCACTGCATATTTTTATTAGGAGTGGGATTTATAAAAGTAGATGGTTCTATTTTTTCTACAAGTTCAGTATTTCTATTATATAATTCATCTGAAGTTCCTTTTGATTTTCGTGTAATGATTAATTCATTAGCAAAGAAACGTATATTCAAATCTACCTTACTTAAATGAACGTGTAAAAAATGTTCGGGAGGTATCATATAATGTCCTTCATTCAGATATTGCATCAAATATAGAAATGTACTCGATGCGTAGTTCATCACCTTTTGGGTTCCGTAACTAAATATATCATTGATTCCTTCAGATTTTGGGAAGTTATCAGTATAAACCTGACCTACAGGTACATTAAACATATTGTTACTAACTAACTCAAAATCACCTTTAATATATGAATCGGTTCTTGCCCTAATCACAATATCATATTCAGATTCGTTTGCCAAAGTATTAGATTTCCAAATTTTATACCACATAGATAACGTATGAAACTCTTTAGAATAATCTATTAAGTCTTGCAATAATGATATTGGAGGATTTATTTGAGGTGTTATTACACTTAATGTTGATTTTTTAAACTTTGAATAGTTTTCTATTTCAATATCGGTTGGGTTGTATATTTTTTTAAAATTTTCTATTGTATCATTGAGTTCTAAATTTTCATCATCCCATAGTGATGCATACACATCTATATCATACTTATCAATTAACGAAGTCCAAAATTCTTTAGTATAATCAATATCTCTAATAAAACCACTAAAACATAATGCAACTTTTAGTTTACGTTTAGAAATATCAACGGGTGGTGTATATTCTTCAGTTTTTATAATATTATCACTGTAACCAAGATAAGTTAAATCCTCTTCCCATATGTTAGATAACTTTACAAGTTGGTCATATCTGTAATACTTTTTTAAATCATAGTTTTGTAATTTAAAGATACCATTTAAATTTTTTAAACTTATATTTGTAATCTTGGAAAAAAGATTTAAATCTTTACTTAATTGCTCAGACCTTAAAACAAAACTTTTTTCATTTATTAGCCACTTTCCATTTGGGTCTTTTAATTGAGTAAAAAGTGATTTCTTAAATTCAGGTACATGAAACGATGTGGTATCATCTATATAGGAATCTACAAATTCTTGAAAAGTATTAACTTCTTGATATCTCTTACACCATGCCCAATCATCTAAAAAATAATCAATTAAAATGTTAAATGGATTCCTGATAATAGTTGCAATCTTATCAGTAGATTTAATGTTAAATACGTGTACATCATTATAATTACCATGATTGGTATTAGGATTATCCCAATCTAACCAACCTTTAATCTTAGTTGGATAACACCAAGAATGACCTACAGAAAATATTCTACCGCCATTATCTTTGGTTTCAAAATATTCTTGATGAAAGTTTTTCTCAAATATTTCACCACCAGTTTTAGGTATGTTTATGAATTTTATATTCATTTGTTTAAGTACTTATAATTTTCAATAAAATCAGAACATATTCCGATACATTCTGATATATCATCTTCATACATCTCAGGCATTACTGCAATTGATTTTCTAATTGGTTGTTTACCAGGATATACCCACATAAAATTCATTGAAGTAAGTGTAATATCATCTTCTTGATGCCAGAAGTAATTAAACTCAGAAATACCTGAATCTTCTAATTCATTAAAGTACATAAGAGCATCATGATTTTTACAATGAACCCATAATTTATCAATTCGTTCTTTTAACCAGTTTAATTTAATTGGGTACTGAGGTTCATCATGTCCTAAATACAATTTATTATCATGAAACCAAATATCAATCTCTACATCATATCCAAATAAAATTGCATCTTGAATATAATCAGGATGATTTTCTTTTTCAGGTTGAGACCCAATAATGTTTCCTCTATGTGATATCAGTATTATAGGCATCATCTACATCTAAAAATAGTTTTCGTATATCTGAAATACTAAAGTTGTTTTCGGGTACAAATCCATCAACCCAAAAGGTATTAAATACATTAGCAATTATTCTATATGGTTCAAGTTTTTTGATATTTAAAATTTCAAAATTTTCAACCATTAAATTTCTACCATCAATAATACCAAAACGGTTTTTTTCTTTTTCCATTAGATATCCTCGAGTAAGATTTATTTCAGGTTCCCAATAAGTGTGAATTGAACCATCTGCAACGTGAAACAACATATCATTATCTACTTTGTGTTTTGTAGATTCAAACATTAATAACACATTATCTCTCGTTCCTGCTATGATATGGTCTGAAATGTGATATTGCATAAATCCCCAATGTCTAAAAAATATAGGGGAACAAAATATTTTTTGTGGTGTATTAGTTATAGAATCATAAATGTATTCTATATTACTAAAGTATTCATCACCTCTAATTTTAATTACATAATCAGTATCTGATAAACGTAATCCATTTAAGGTTGATAAGAATTGATAATTTTGATTTTGGAATCCCGATTCTTTTGGTAATTTCTGAGTTATTACTTTATAGGTATTGGGAAGTTTTGATAGGTCTAAGTTATGAGTTAACCAAGTAGATACTATAACCTTTAATTTAGGATATTTTTTAATATAGAAATCTAAGGTTTCTTGGGATACCTTTCCTTGTATTATTAATGTAACATTTTTCATAAAGTGTAACTACTGCTTAAATTTTAAATTAATAAAATTTATTAAACTCATTATCGTAGGTGCCCATAATCCTACAAATATTGCTTCATCGGCATTTCCTGTATAGAAGTAAAGAAAGATAGATGCCAATATAGAACCCAATACTGCTGATAATAACAATCTTTCAGGAAATGGGATTTTTTTATCTAATTTATCTATCTTCCTTTTCATAGTAGTTATACTTGTGTTTAAAATTAATATTTTGTATAACTACTTTCTTCTAAACATTTAAAATTAACCTTTAATTAATTCTTTTTTAGTGGGTATGTTATTTAACTCTAAATGTTTATCCAATATAGTAAGTAAATCTGATTGCATTTGCTGTAAACGTGTTATTTCATCGTTTAATCTTTTAGTATCATCATTAACGTGTTTAGATATTTTATATTCCAATCTATCTAAATCTTTTTGACAATTAATTTTTGCTACCTTTAAATCAATCTGAACTTTACTTAATTCTCTAAGTAGTTTAAATATTAATAAAAATCCAATTATACTAAAACCACTTAATATTGAAATAAGTACATCGTGAGTTCCCATACTTTACTTTTTGTGATGTAAGTTGTAGACCTTGTTGATAAGTGTAGATTTGTTATCTTTAGGGTCAAGTTCTACACCAAACACATTCTTTGCTTCATCAAGCAATTGTTGTTTGTTTAGTGAACGTAACTTACTTTTAGTAACTTTACCTTTGATGGCAGAAACAACATCTTTTACTTCTTCTACTACATCTTCGATTTCATCTACTACGTTGTCAACGTACTCTTTTACATCTTCGATTTTTTCTTGAACTTCTTCTTTTACATCTTCGTAAGTTTCTACAATTTTTTCATCGATTGTTGTCTTACCTAAAAGCCAGTTCCAAAAACGTTTTAATGCATTCATAATTTTTGTTTTTAATTGTTATGTATAAATATAATGATATAAATAAAGAGAAAAAACCTATCAATATTCACCATATAAAGAATATTTCTTCTCTGGTTCAGGTTCGATAACTTTCTCCTCAGTACTTATAACATACGTGAAACCCTCTCGGGCATCCATGTAGAATTGAGTAGTACCATTCTTTTGATAGACATACTCTAAAACATCAGTTAAAGAATCGAGAATAATAGTATCGTTATCTAAGGGAGACCACCTATCTCCTGGTGGAACTCTCTTAGCAACTTTTATTTTTTTCTCTTCAACTACTATTTCAGGTTGTTTACTCATTACTCAATTACACGAATAATTCTACTCTCTTTAGCACCACTCACTTTGTAATCAATGTTTACACCTGCGTTTTCAAAATCAGATACAACTCTTGCTTCTGCTTCGGTTACTGATTGAGCATCTACTAAATAGATTTCTTTTTTTAATTTTGGGTTGCCATTTTTAAGTGTTGCAACTTCCACTTCTACTGTAACTTCGAAATACTTTGCCATTGTTTTTTATTTTATTATAAGTTTATTTTTACAAATATACGAAAATAATTTGATATTCACAAATTAATATTCATATTCTTTTTTAGGTCCTGTAAGATTACCATTGATAAGGAATGAACAATTGAAACATAACATCCTAAGATTTTCATGTTTGTGATTACATCTATCCCCATCTAAGAAATCCAAAACTAATGGAACTCTAAAATCAGTTACCCTTCTTTCTTCAAATCCACAATTGTTACACTTTTCCAACATATACCCATTTTCCAATAATCTTCTTTTTAGTTTCCATACAGGATAATCAGGATGCTTACCAGCAATAATATCTTCAAGTGGGTATTTTTGATGATTTGCATGAAATCCTTTAGTAATACCAATCCCTGATGGATTCTTTAAATCATCAAAGATACCATATTGTTTTGCGTATTTTTTATAAGTGTTATAGGATACTCCAAGTAATCGTGCTGCTTCCATTGCAGAACGTGCCTTTTGTTGAGCTTCTTTAATTTCAGATTCTAATAGTGGTTTTGCACCTAAACCTCGTTTAGTTCTCTTTTTTGGTGCTTGAGATAAGTTTTTACTTGGGTCAAAGTTAGGAAACAACTTTTCTTCATCTTGCGTAACATCTTCCATTTTTATATACTTTAATTTACTTGTGTATAAATATACACTAATTTAATTTTTCTATACAAATAAATTTTTAATTACAGCTTTTCAGTATCTTTTAAATAATTTACAATTTTAGTAAAAGATTGCTCAGGATTATCTTTTGTAGTATCTATACCAAAATAATTTTCAGTTGGAATTTCATATTCTGATATATCTGATTTAGATGGGTTAGATGTATATACATAAAATTCTTGAAATCTATTTAAACCTATTTTTTGTTTAAAGTTATCTCTTAAATTTTTATTAGGTGATACGATTGATACAACTACATCACACGTATTATTTGAAAGGTATTCTGCTATGGTTTGTGTTATACGGGTAGTGTCATTATTAAGAGTAAGATTTTTTAATTCTTCATCATTTATATGAAATACATCTTTTCTCCAATTTCTTCTTTCGGTTTGGAGTAAGTCTACCAACTTTTTACCGAGTACAGTTTTTCCACTTCCTGGCTGACCTGTAAACCAATATATATTACCCATTGTCATAACTTTATTTTAATTCTTCAAATATACAAAAATAATTTAGATTTTCCTAATTATTTTTTCTTTCTCCAACCTCCACCAAGTTCTTTATATTTCTTGGATGCCCATGCGTTTGCATATGCTGATGGATATACATCAAATTTCTTTTTTGCTTGAGAAATTGCATAATCCCATTTATCTGGTTTAGTTGGTACGTTTTCCTCAAAAAATAGATTTACTTTACCTTGAGCGTTTTTATTAGCTCTTATTAACTTTGCCTTTTTTAACGCTCTTGCATTCTGAATCCATTTTTTACCAATCTGATTCTTAATTGGTTTTCTTATAAATCTATCAACTGCTTTTTGAACTGTTTTATTAATTGGTCTGTAAACTGTATTATCTACAATTACAAAGTTTCCACTAAACATGGTTTGAAATGCACCTAAGTTGTTCTGGCATGCTTTCCAAATATCAGTTACTAAATCATCAGGTAGAACTCTATCTCTATTCGCGTTTCTTTCTAATGCAACTTCTAATGAAGTGTTTACGAATACCATATAACAATCGTATCCTAATTTTTCTGCGTGTTGTTTTTTCTTTTTGATTTTATTTACTTCATCACCAGTACCATCGATAATCATACCCAATCTACCCGCTTCGTAGAAGTTTTGTTGTTTTTTAGTAAGTTCTATAGACTTTGAACGAATTGAATCTTTACCAGTAATTTTATCCCACAATTCAGGGTCTTCTTTTTCAATCTTACCTAACTCTTTTGGGTTAATACCATTATCTTTTAATCCTTTTTCAAATGCAGTATCTGAGTTTACAATTTTTAATCCACCTACTGAGAATGATTGTGTTAATCCTTTACCTACACCAAAGATTTCTTTTGCTGTAAATGATTTACCTGAACCAGGTCCACCTGCCATAAATATACATTTAAGAATACCAGGGTCATCAACACCCTCGGTTAGAATTTCTATGATTATTTCTTTAAGATTCTCGTTCATTTCGTTTATCGATTTTGATTTTGTTCTTTTTCCTGCCTGTCTTGCGGTTCTACCTGCACAATGTGCTTTTTGTGAAAAACCTTTTGGGTTAGAACAATCAATAGATTTTTTATATTTCTTACTCCAACTCATATACTATAAATATATATTAAAAAGTTAAAAAATTACTTTACAGTTAACTTAACTCCATTTATTAAAAATCCACTTGATATGTTTTGAATTTTTGATGATTCGGATTTATTAAACTTGTTAAATAATACCTTTGCATTACCACCTTTTAAACTTCTATCGTTGGTCCAATCGTTTCCTGTTCCTGTATTTAAAATAGCAGTTCCAGCATCACTAATTATGGATGTTCTAATTTCATCGGGTGAGGCAGTTGGATTAAGTTGTAAATATAATGCTGCTACACCTGCTACTTGAGGAGCTGCCATTGATGTTCCACTAATATTACATTGTCTCCATTCATCAGTATTGTACGTAGGAAAAGCATATAAAGCATCAGTAAATCTATTAGTATTAGATGTACAACTCATAATGTTTGTACCTGGTGCATATATGTTAACACCTGGTCCTGTTTCGGATGAGGTTGCTTTTTGGTCATTTGTTGCACTTGCAGTTGTTGAATCTATATTACCAACTATAAATGCTCGAGTTGAAAACGGAGATGAACCTCTATGATAATACGTTGTACCTGAAGTAGAATGTGTGTAATTGTTGTTATAATCATCTCCACCACTTAAATCTATTTTGTTACTTCTATTACCTGCAGCAACACAAACTACAATTCCTGCATCAATCATTTCTTCAACATCAGTATCTACTGATGCTATTCTTAGGTTTGATGCATAGGTTGGAGTTCCATCATATAATGATGTCATCAATCCATAGTTAGTTTCTCTTTCTGATGCTGAATCAATATTAGCTCCACTATAATCAGTACCTCTATAATTTATATTTGTTATTTGTGCATTTGTAAATGTTCTTAGATATCCCCAACTCATATTTACTACGGTTGGATTTTTTAATCCTGTATCTATATTTACACCTTTATTATTATGCCAACCTTTTATACAATCAAATGCATCGGTTGGTGAAATTCCTGTACCACTATCACCACTACCCTCTAAACCAGCAATTTTTTGTGCGTATATGTTTGCCTTTTTAGCAAACCCAAACGTTTTACCAACTGCTATACCAGCACAATGAGTTCCATGTCCATCATAATCTCTATAATGATTTGCTGATTGTGTTCCACTTACTCCACTTGTAGTAAACCAATCTATTTCATCAACTCGTGTGTTACCATTATCATCTGTAAATTCAGGATGATTTACCTCAATACCACTATCTTGAATAACCACATCTACATTACTACCATCTAAAGTATATAAGTAACTTTCTGATGTGGTTGTACCACTCCCATAGTTATTTGTTTTAGAATTACTTCTAATTAATCCCCAATTTATAAATGTACCACTATCGGATGTAGTTTTAGTAAACGTACCTTCTTGTATTATTCTTGGTGCAATAACAATATCATCTCGGAATTCAGGTGGAATTTCAACTGCAAAAACTCTTTCATCGTTTTTTACAATTTCTGCCTCTTCCGATGTGAGAGTGTACCAAGTTTGACGTGGAGAATTAGGTCTTAGATTGGGGGAATCAACTCTACGATTAGGAATGTATAACTTACCCCCATCGTTTTCGTTTTCCATATCATCCCAAAAGGATTGATAGTCAACACCTTTATGTAATATAACGTTATACGTTTCCATTTAGTTGATTTTAGTACAATGCGTTCCATTGATTACCATCCCAAAAGTATGGTTTAATCGTTGCTCCACTACCACTTGCGATTATACTACCACTTTCAGGACCGACAGGATTGGTTGTTCTTGGTGTAAGAACTAATATATCATCAATTTGAACATAGTTACTTGATGTAATTATTAATGCTGCATTACTTCTTAAATTTATACTACCAGCACCAACATCAAAGTTAGTACTATTGAGAGTATTACCATTAATTTCACCACTTACAGTTAAATTATCATCTAAAGAAATTGAACCTGTACCAATTACTGAACCTGTACCAACGGTTATTATACCGTCAGTTGTGATATTCGTAGATGTTATTAATGTTTCTACTGTTGCGAATGTTACATTACCATTTCCATCCGTTTTTAATACTTGGTTTGCAGAACCATCACTATTTGGTAATTCTACTGCATTATTAATTCTAATTGAATCTCCTAATAATCTACCAAACGAACCAGTGGAACCAGCAATACCTGTAAATGTACCTGTGTAAGATAAGTTAGTTGCAGTTAATGTATCTGTTCCTACATTATATGTTAGGGATGTAGAACTTGTGATATCGGAATTTGCTGCAAATAGAACTTCAGTATTTTGAATATCATTAGATGCTACAATTTGTGCAGATGAAGAAACAATACCTGCTCCAAGAGCTGCAATCTGAACAGAACTACTAATTAATCCTTCAGGTAATGCTTGACCTTCAATAGTTGTATCACCTGCTTGAGTTAATGATACCCAACTACCACTCTTATATCCGTAGAAATCATTAGAAGTATCACTATATATAATATCACCATCTGAAAGTGAGAATGAACCCGTTGTTGCGTCAGTTTGAGGTGATAATCTTAAAGGTGAATCGGTAACTACTACTGCATTTGATGCTGATAAATTTAGATTTGTACTTGAGTATAGTGTAGGAGTACCTGCAGTACCAACACTTATCTCTTCAGCAACAATACTACCACTAACTTTAACCGAACCACTAAATTCAGAAGTTATTGAACTAATACCTTCGGGTAATACTCCATGTTTTACTCTGAAGAATCCTGCCTCATCAACTGAAGCAGTAAAAGAACCTGTACCTATAAATACTTCATTACCCGAACCACCAACTCCACCTACAATAGCAGATTGTGGAATACTATTTAATAGTGCACCACTACCTGAGAATGAACCTGTTGTTAATTCAAATCCATTACCTGCAGTTACTGTTACAGAACCTGTGTTTGATGCGTTTATTGTAATTCTACTTGATATATTATCTATCGATACTTCTAAGTCATTAGAAGTTATTTCAGTTGTAGGTAAACTACCAACTACATTAACAGCTTGGATGTTTGTTAATCCTAAACCACTACCTG
>Ga0213865_10000668_pt1 | contig 23121 bp, 12 predicted proteins | sample PICome_6_FD_160100 | JGI IMG/M metagenome (GOLD analysis project Ga0213865, IMG submission 160100) | Coastal seawater microbial communities near Pivers Island, North Carolina, United States - PICO282 | ecosystem: Environmental > Aquatic > Marine > Coastal | place: USA: North Carolina...
CAGAATTTAAATTTTTAATGGATAAAGCCGATTCGTCGGCTGCTCCTATTTTTTTAGAAACTGAAATAGATAGGCTTCTAAATATAGCAGTTGAAAAATTTATTTCAAAACGTGCATTCGGAAACAATGTTAGACGTACTGGCTTTGAAGAAGATCAAAAACGTAGAGATGATTTACGTACTTTAATTACAGAAGTTAGTATAGATATAGATGAAGCAGAAGACGCAGTAGGGGGATTAACTAATGAGGGGGAAGATAGATATATTCTAACGCAAAAACCCAACTCTTTTAAAGCACCGCTGCCATCTGATTACCGGCATGCTATAAATGAAGAATGTTTAATTGGAAGTTTAAGAGTGGGCGTTAAACCTATAACTCATGACAGATATAATAAAATTATAGATGATCCTTTTAACACTCCTAGCAAAACAACAGTGTATAAATTAGAATCTGGTAGAATTGGATCAACCGATTTTGTAGAATTAATTTTTTCAAGTGATAGTAAAATTGCAATTTCAGGGGCTCAGTATAGATTGAGATATTTAAGAAACCCTGCTGTAATTGGACCTGCCATTGAAAGCACTACTGATACACCAGATTCTAGCACAGAAGCTGTAAATTGCGATTTAGCAGATCATACACACAGAGAAATTGTAAGAATGGCTGTCGTAGATGCTTTAGAAACTATAGAACAGCCAAGATACGAATCAAGTAAAATTCAACTTGATGAATTAGAGTAATTAATAATTTTTAAAAAGAAAACAAATGTTTAAAACAGATAATTCCCTACATGTATTTGTAGGACCAAATAGCACTACTGCAAATGCATCTTTTGAGAACGATAAAACTGCATCAGCAGCTAACGGCTCAGGAAGTATTTTTGTAGTAAATGAAGCAGGAGCTGCTCACAGTAATGCAATTACTTCTGGAGAGTTCTTTAAAGTTGGACAAAAGCATGCTGATGGATCAGTTAACTTTTCTCCACTATTGAAATTTGATAACTGTACAATTGCAGGTAAAGCTACTGCAGCACGGTCAGAGCAAGTTACTACACTTGCATCAATTCCTGATACTGCAAGTAACCGTTATGTAATTAGAATTAACGTTACAAATGACGTTGATGTATACTCAGAGCAGTCTGAGCAGTACTTATTTGAGTACACTACAGGTGCTACTGTAGCTAGTGCAGAAGTAGTAGATGATTTTGTAGCTCAAATTAATGCGCAAGGTGGTCTTAAAGATAGACTTACTGCAGCAAAAGCTTCTGCAACTTCTATTACTCTTACAGGAAAAGAGCAAAAGTGGTCTTTAGGATTGCACACAAATACTTTAGTTACTTTTGATGTTACTTTGGAAAACTTTGGAGCAGCTACTACTACTTTGACTACTGCCCCTGTTCCAGGTAGCGGTAAAGGTAGAGATATTGCAGAGCTAGAGTGGTTCGGAGCAGGTTCTGCCGGCGCTCCTTACCGTCAAGGTGTTCCTAACAATGCTAACTACGTTACTCTTTATGCAGACGCTGCTGCAGATTATGACGTAATGACTATTAATGCTACTATTGCAGACCCTGGGTATGCAGTTGCTGGAGCAGGTACTGGTAAATGTCAAGTTGTTCTTGCATTACCAGATGACATTAATACTACAGATGGTGCTCAAGCTAACACTACGTTTGGGTTGACATCTATTTTTAACCACGCATAATAGCGTAAGTTACAATTAATAATTAAAGGGCAGGCAGCTAATCTGTCTGCCCTTTTTTAATATTTTTAAAATGGCTTTAGATTTAAAATTAAAAATAAATACTGCAAATAATTGTAAAAATGTTGTAATACAAGATACTACAGGAGTTTATAATTCTAAATCTAATCCTGGAGGATGGGGAGGATTTAATATAAATGGAAATAGGCAAAAATTTAACTTAAGTATATTTTTTCAAATTCCAATTCTTAGTAAACCAGATGAATCAAATACTCCAGCAGTAGTAAGACTTCTTTATTATGTTCCATACGATTTAATTTCATTTCCTTCAGAAGATACATATAGAGGATTTAAAATTAGTTTTACAATGCAACAATTATTAAACAACTCTGATTTAGCAAATTCAAGCGAAAGTCTTGAAAAAATTGCAGGAGAGTATGTTAATTTTATGGCTAATAAAACTGTATTTCCAGACGGATTATTTGATGTTATAGTAACTGTATCTGATACTAATGGAAAACTATCAAGAAGTGTAGTAAAAAGTTTTAAAAATATTTGTTCTGCTGAAAAAAATGTAAATAAAGTTTTAGGATCTGTAAATTTAAATTGCGAAGACTGTGATGATACAGATATTGAAAAAGCTTTATTAGCTAAAAGTTTATTAAAAGCTATAAAAAGTATATAAAAAATGTCTACTAAAAAATATAAAAGTACTTCCTTACAACATATTGTTGATGACAATTATACTTTGCCTAATTTATCAGATTTATGGATAGAAACTTTTTCATATTTAAAAAATAATAAAAATTTTGACAACACTATTGTATCTAAATATGCAGATGCTATAAAATTTAATTCAAAACTAATACAGCAGAAAGGAGGAGTTCAATCTAAAATTTCAAATAGGCCATTAATAATTCCAATTATTTTTCATGCGTTAGTAGACGACCCTTCTTTTTTATCTCCGTTTGATCCAAGCCAAGATAATAAATATATTACTCCTTTTCGTGTTACACACGAATCAAAACCTAGCACAAAACAAGGAGCTTTGTACGGCCATCGTAATATTTATTTTGAAAGTGCTATAAAATTTAATGTAAAAAAAATTATACATGATATTAATAAAGCGTTTTATTCGTCAGGAATTCAATTTAAGCCTGTAACAATAAATTTAGGCGCTGATGGAGATGGGACAGAAGTACTTCAATACCCAGGATTAAATCTAATTAATGCGTCTTCCTTAATTCAATATAGATCTTATGCGCCAGCTTCTATGGAGTATGGAGGCGAAACTTTTGATCGAAATTACTATAATAGACATGCACGTCAAGTAAATTTAGCTGAACTTACTCATACTAATATACATAGTTATTCTTTACATGGGGTAGCTCCTAAAAAAAATATAGCGTATAACGGCACAAAAAACTCTAATCATTATACACAATGCGATGGAATTACTATAGATGCATTACACAAAGCGTTTGCATGGAATGAAGAACATGTTTTAAATGTTTTTTTAATTAATGACTTTTCTAAAACTTACGATGATTTACGAAAAATAGATAAACACGGTATAAAAGTTCCTCCTGTAGTATATTCTTCAAGTCCTTTTTTATACGATATTTCTTCTTTAAGTAATGAAAAAAATAAAGTTAACTATAGCGTTGTAATTCCTTACTGGGCTTTAGGAAAACAATATCAAAGTGAAGAAAATCAAGGTTATGGGTATTCTTACGAGTATTCAAAAAAAGCAAATTTTTATAAACAAGAGTATGGATTTCCTAATCCTAATCTTTCATGGCGAACAGATCCTGAGACTGGTGAACCCATAAAAAGGAACTTTACATATACTACAAACTATTCGCCCCACTATATAAATAGTTTAGTTTCTGACACATTATCTCTTAGTGGTTCTGGAGAAAACACATATGGAAATATAAAAAAAGATAGGCTTCGATCAAATGTATTGAGTGCGTCTGCGCTAGTTAATGCTTTAGGTCATATGTTAGGGTTAGAAAATAGACTAAATTATATTCCAACTTTTCCAAGTAAAAGTTCTAATGGGCAATTTAAATATTTTAATTATTTTACTAATGAAAATTTTTTTGGATTTCATAACGATTGCGAAGGAGCTGTAAATATAGATTCGTCTATATTTGATAGTAATATTTACAATAATCAATTTTTTTATAATTTTCAAATAGATTCTAGAATAGGGTATATGGAAAATTTAAATCAACTTGATTTTGCTAGAATGTATGCGCCTCTAGCAGGAGATCTTCCAAGTAATAAGATGTTTAGTCTTCCTTATAATACTTCAATGTACACGTATGAAGGTCAAAGTTGTTACGATTCTTATTCTTTTGCAGACGGTATAACTAGGTTAAATTTTATGGATTTTCATTTACGAGGAAAACTATTCAGTCAAGAGCAGGCAATTCAAATACATGCAAATATAGATTTAAACTATACAGAAATTCACCCTAACAAACCGAATGTTGTTTTTAAGGGGGTTCTTAAAAAATTAACACATTCTAATGTACCAACATTATCAGAAACATATAGTGAAATAGAAGGATGTAAAAGTAGTTTTTTAGAAACTTATCAACAAGGAAACACAGCGTATTTAGAAATAGCTTCAAAAAATTATAGTGAGGAAGAGTTTATTCTTTACACAAATGCTGAAATATATGCAACTAGATATATAGAATATGTAAATACATATAACACTTTAAATTTTATGCTTGGAAATATGTCTGACGAACAACTCTCTAGCGAGAATTTTACAACTAAGTTAGGTGAACTTACAACATTTACAACTTTTTCTCAGTCTTTATCTTCTGATACCCCAATAACTTCTTAATTATAGTTAAAAAATAATAAAATGGCAATAGTACCTCAAGTTAATTTAACAGTAACTAGTAATCAAAGAAACTTAAATTCTTCAGATAAAAGTTCTAGTTTAGCATCGCATGATCATTTAAGAACTAGTGAATCAAATATTAATGATGAGTTTATATATAATCTTCATCAATTTGTTATAGAGTCTGCAACAAATGCTATTTTAGATTTAGATCCAGTAGACTGTATAGATGGAAATTGCCCTACTGTAGAAATTCCTACTATACTTATTTTACAAGATATAACTAAAAAAACTCAAGAAAACCTTGGTATAACAGTAGCAGATTTAGATATTGAAGCTGCTTATGAGTATATAATGAATACATATACTAGGCTCAATAATATGCTTCAAATGCCTAGCGCCGATTCTTATGAGGATAACCCAGAAGCCTATTATATAGTTGGTAAAAACTATGAATACCAACACAAAAAAACTTCTAATGTTGCATTTGGAAAGACAAGTTATTATGTTGATAATGAACATTTAGGATATTACACAGGAGCTCAAATTTTTGATGAGGATTTAGGAGATTTTGTAGATGAGTTTGTTTCTTTTGCTAGTATAAGAGAACTATTTCCTAATGTAAAATTTGTTTTTCCTACAAAAATAAGAACTTCTTATTTAAAATATTTATATAATAATAAATTTCATATTGATGATTTATATAACTTTTTAGATGTATTTCCTCCTACAGAATTTGAAAATGAATTTTTATATTTTCCAGATAACACTCCAGGATTAATTGTTGCAGAAACTGATTTACATGATGACAATTATTATCAGGCTTCTCATATTTTAGAGGCTGCAGTAAATGCTCAGGCTCTTAGTAAATTCTCTGTAAAAAGATTTACTGCTAGGTTTGGTAACATTACTGTTCCAGGAGTTTACCATCAATATGCTTTTAAACAAGCTCTATTTGTTACTTTAGCTAATGAAGACTATACAACAGAAAGGGCACAAGCACATAACGTTGGAACTGCTTATGGTTCCGGAGTTACTACTACGGGTCCTTTTAAAATGGGATTTACTATAGCATTACATGAATACATACATACAGCTGCTAATGCAGATCATGATTTTACTCTTCCAACAATGGCAAAAGGATTTTTTTCGAGTCCTGATGTAACTGATAGACCGTATTCAACAGGAATTATGACATATCCTACTTCTGCTTCGGATGCAGCAATAGATGATGATGCTACTACTAGAAAACTTCAGGGGGCAGGAGATTTAGTAAATTATAATGTATTAAATAACCCTATAAAACCTCCTTTTAATTTTACTTACAAAAATAGAAGATACCCAAGTATAAAAAGAGATTTTGATAAAGCAGTTTCTGATCTTAATAAATTTAATGAAGAATATCCTACAATACCTGACAGTTTATATAAAAGCAGCTCAAAATCAGTAAAAGAAATACATGATAATTTAATAGACAGAAAAAATTTAATAGAGGCAACATTATTAAATACTCCAGAATTTTATACAGGATCTTTTTCAGACGATGATCAAGATTTATACACATTTATAGAAAGTTTTATAAATATATACATACCTCGACTAACTAATAATTTTACAAATAATTGTGTATTTCAAGAAGGAAATACTGTTCCTGCACAAATACTATCTCCTGCAACTCAAAGAAAAACTCCCCACGAGAACAGTACTTCCCATAATTTTTGGGATCATCAGGCTTTTAAAATTTATCAAGGACTTTCAAAATTTTGGGGAGGAGCTTTTGTATTAAACAATCCTCCAGAACTTGGTAGCGATTATTTAGATATTGAAGATAATACTAACCGTTTAGTAGTTAATATAAAAGAACAACAATATGCAAGTATTATTAAATTTCAATCTGAAAAACTACAGTATTCAGAAATTGTAGAAGTACTTCAAAATAATCCAGGATGGAGAATTCCCTCTTTAGATGAAGCAGTTAATATTGTAGATAGTGTAGCATCTAGAGTAGAAAAAGATAGGGGGCAAACTTTTGTAAATTCAGTTGCTTTTTCTCTTTATTTTTTAGACAATTTAAATTTAAGTATTAGTAGTTCTTATTTTAGTGGATTCCTTTGCGCTCACGCAGATGAAAGTAAATTAAATTATTTTACAACTGCTCATAAAGTAAAAACAAGTACTAATAGTAAAAGCGATTTATTACAAAGTAATTCTACATATAATTTAATATTAGTTAAGGATATAGATTTATTAGAAGATGATACTATAAGTACTTCATTTGTACTTAATCCTACAAAAGATGACGGAACTAGAAAAGGTCCAAATGTAACTAGCTATATTCCTTTTTGTAAGCCTGGAAATTTAGATATATATGATCCTACGTGGGCATTAAACTTTAATAGTTATAATCCTAAATATCCAGAATATCCTTCTAACACTAAACTTAAAGATGCTTTTAATGAGGAATTCTGCCCCTGTCTTTATAAAGAACAAACTTATAGAGACAATAATAATGAAATAAAATCTTACACTGTTATAGAACCTGATGGAAAGTTTTTAAGTTTAAAAGCTTTATATACCCCTCAAGGTAACTTTTTAAAAAATTCAATTAGTGGTGGTAGTGGCACCAATGCTACATTAAAAATGCACGCTAAAAAGTTTTATGAGGAATTTCACCTTTATATAGAACATTATATAAATAAAAATTATAGTACACCTAAAACCCTTAAATATCTTAATTTAATAAATAAGCCTTCAACCTCAAATGGTCTTTCTGCTCCTATTTATTATAGATATTCAGACCCTGAGCAAACTTATTTAGAAGCAATTCCTGCTATAGGGTATTTTGGGTTTGGGTATAAAACTCCTATTCCTTTTGCATATCAAGTAAATCCAAAAATTGCAAATGAACATTTAGTATTTAAAAATTTTAGAGATCAAGAAGTATTTAACAATACGCCAGAAGAAGCTTTTGTTCATATGAGGCTAGCATACCACAGTGTATCTACAGATCTTAGATTTGATCATAACAGTTTAGATGCATACAAGATGTTTTCTTCAGAAAATAATCCTTATAAAGATAAATTTTCTACAGATAAAGATGCTATTGTAAATAATATGTTTGATTACTACACACATCATGATGGAGATTTTAGCATTTTAGGTAGGCACGCTGTAATGCAATATGCGGATGTAAATTCAGTATTAGTTACAAAAGTTCCTAGGTCGTCATTTACTAAAGGAATAAACTATATAGCTAACAGTAATTCTACAATGGCAATGGTCCGCAGAGCTATTGTAAATGATTCTAAATTAGATACTACTAGTCCAAAAATTGCAGTGGGTAAAACTGTAATTTTAAATGGAGAAAAACACCAGATTTTTAAAGTATCTAATGTTAAAAGACCAATACCTTCAGGCCCTCAACAAAATTTAAATGCATACGAAGTAGTTGCAATTAATATTGAAAGAGTTATATATGGTAGTCTTCATGATATATGGAGCACTGAATATGGTAACCATGCTACATATAATACTGATGCAGATCATGATTATTTTAGTCTTGGTATTGAGTTTGATGAATTTCATTCTCATGGTATTAGTTCCACGACTTTAAAAGATGCTATAGAAGATGGAAATTTAGATTTTACTAGTATGAGTTGGGCCACTGATACTAGAAATAAACATAATATACCTTTAAATTTATCTACAGTAACAAGTGCAAACGGTAATACAAAACTACGAATAACAAGACTTGATCCAGATTATAGTACTACTCCTCCTTCAGTTGGAAGTGCTAATACTATAGTAGTAACTTTTGGCGCTACTCCCGTACCAGAAGATTTAGAAGAAGCTTTAATTGTTTTTAAAGATTATCCTCATAAAAATCCACCAATTAAAAATTTTAAAGGATTAATAGTTAGAAAATTTTATGTACAGCAAGAGGATAAAACAGGTCTTACAAAATATTATATTCAAGATGCTTTTGATAAAGTTAGTACAGATATTCAAAATTTTGATTATGGGAATGCAGTTGGAGGGTGTAAAGATTCTTCTGCGTTTAATTACAATAAAGATGCTACGTACGATGATGGGTCTTGCGTAGAAAAGGTGTTTGGGTGTATAAAAGATTGGGCAGATAATTATAATGAACATGCAAATGTAGATGATGGTTCTTGTATGGCGGAGGTGTGTTTAGACTCACTTGCATCAGGAGAGTATGGGTTTGGATATGATGAATCTTTAATATCTACAATAACAGAGTATAATCCAGACTCTCTAGTAGAAGCTCCTACTATTATAGCTGTTAGTAAAAATGCAATAGATGAAAGTAAAGGAGCTTCTATATGTCAACAATTATTTGAACCTAGAAAAGCTATAGGTAAATTTATATGTACAAATATAAAATCTGGCGTGGGAGATCCTTTAGGAATAGCACACTGTGATCAAACTATAGACATGCTAATAGACAAAACAACTTATAGTCCTTTTGAGTATACTAGTAACCCTGAACGAGTAACTAAAAATCTAAGTGCTCTTTTAAATGCTGGAATTACTTATAATACGCCTGACCATCATTTAGTTAGTAGCACTAATAAAAAATTAATAGTTTTAGGAGCCGGGTATGCTCCTAATAGGAGTCTAATGTATCTAGGAGGATTTGGCTATCCTATTTTAAATTCTGACAACACTTTAAATAAAGATTTTGACACTTCGTCAATAGATAATAGTTATTTAGCAAATCACCTAAAAGTAATTGAAAATGAAATTTTAAAAGCAGAATCAGGTGCAAATTTAGTAAATACTATAAAATATAGGCTTAAATATAATTGCCCTGAAAACCCTATTCTTCCAGACGGTTCTGGAGGATGCATTCTTATGACTTTTGAAGGAAGTTATGGGGCACCTCTAACATATAAATTACAAGGATGTAATTATCCATCATTTACAACTCTAACTCCTAGTGATTGTTTTAATACTAAATTTTTTGAAGGGGGGTATTTGCCTTATACGTTATCTTTGCCGAATCAATATAAAGGAATAGAAGGATCATGTAAAGAATCAGATAAAAAATATTTAATATCTATTCCTACAAGTATTGAAACAGATAGTGAAGGAGTAGAAAAGACTATTTATAGAGCAGCAATTGTTACAGAAGATACTTTACCTATTTACTCTGTAGGACAAATGTCTAAAGAAGGTGGATATGATTCAGAGTTGTTATTACCGCATTTAATACCTTTTGACACTAGAGTTGAAGCAATTGAAGCGGGAGGACAAATTGAATACAACGAGTCTTCAATGCCTACTGGTACTACATTAGAAGTTTTTATTGAGGGAGTATTATTTGATGATGTTGGTATAAGTTATATTGGAAAATACACATACACTATTTATAATGATAATACTATTCAATATTTTAAATACTCAGATGAAGGTGATGTAGGACATAGACTTTATAGTTATGAAGATGTAGTAAATGGAAAAGATGGAGTTACATTTGCTCCTGGAGAATTAGATACTTATGCAGAACGCATAAAAAAATTAGACGAAATTGCAAATGAAATTGAAAAATTAACTATATTTACCGATTAATAATATTATTATGGCCATTTCATTATTAGAATTAAGAAAAAGATATGTTATAGCTTCTAAAGCTGTTGAAGATTATTCTTTAAAAATATCTTCAAAACTTTCTACAGGAAATACAGATAAAACATTACTTAGAAAGTTTAATTTAATGTCTGCATGGATATCTTTTTTAGAACCTAAAATACCTGAAATAATAAATATTCAAGGAGCTAGCCCTACTTCTATTATTTTACCTATTCCCGAGTTAAATATAGTAGATGAAGGAAAAGAAGAAATAACAATTGGAATAGAAGATTATAAAGGTGAATTTGTACCTATACTATCTTTTTTTCACGGCACTTTTTCTGGAGATTTTGGAGCAAGAGCTATTATAGGAGATGATCCAAAAGCAATTTTTGCAGCCGAAGTTCGTAGTTATTTAAACGACATGAAAAATGAAGCTGGAGAACGTAAAGATTTAGCATTTAAAAAAGGAATTAATATAACTGTAAAAACTTCTACAAACGATGTTGTAGTTTCATTTCCTGCTACATCTGATTTTAATGATCAAAAAATAATTCCAAGTCCTAATATTATAAATCAATCTGAGTTTACTAGGTTAATAGTTAAAGGAGGAGTAACAGAAAAAATTTCTGGAAAAAATTTATCTCAAGATTTAATTAATTCTTACAATAAACTTTTAGAAGAAATAGCTATTGAATTAAAAATTTCTTATGCAGATGATAATAATATAACAACAACTTATTAAAATATATATAATGGCAAACGGCATAAATTTACCTAGAACAAATACTGCTTCCAAATCAGATTTAATTACTGTTATTCAAAATGGAACGCAGAAAAATATAACAAAAGGAGATTTATTAAATTTTTTAGAAGATTCTATTAAAGATTTAACTAATCAAATAAGTTCTACAAACACTACAGTAAGTAGAAATGCAATTAGTACAACCTCTCCTTCTTTTTTAGGGACTGTATCTGCTAATGATCCAGTTGTTCCTAAAAATTTAACTACAAAAAAGTATGTAGATAATTTAATTTCTACTACTGTTAAATCTGATGGGTCTAGTATTCTTACTACACCTTTAAGTTATCAAAGTGTAAATAATGTATATAAAAATACTGATGTAGTTCCTAAAGATTATATTGATTCTAAACTTAGGCAGACATTAAAAACAGTCTCTAAACTATCAGATAATTTACAGTACCCTGGTTCTAATGTAGGTGATACTTATATAGTAACATCTTTTTCAGAGTCTTTTGCTTTAAATGGTCCAGAGGTTCAGGAAGGAGATATACTTATATGTATAGAAAATTCTAATGGGGGAACTCACGAAGAAGTGGGCCATCAATTTGCAATCATTAATACAAATGTAGTATTTTCAAGTGAAGAAAACCCAGGAATTATTAGAGTTGCTTCTGAGCAAGAGTTAAATAATTTAAATACTAATGCTTCTGCAATTACACCTTTAAAATATAAAAGAGCTTTAGAATTAGGAAGTGAACATTCTAGAATTATAGTAACTACTCCAGAGTATATTATATCAAACGAAACTAAAGGTATTATTGGAGTAGATTGTAGATACAATGACGTAACAATAGTGTTGCCTCAAATTTCTGGAATATCTTCTTCTTCAATAACAAAATATATTATTAAAGATGAGTATTTAGCTGCTGCAAAGCATAATATAACAATAGTGCCTTCTGGAGATAATACTATTCAATCTGCTAGATCAATTAATATTAAAACTGCCGGAGGAGCTATTAAACTATATAATGACGGAGAAAAACAATGGCTTGTAGAAAACACTTCTTCATTATCTTCGTCTGGAGGATCCGCAGGAGGAGCTATAAATATAACTACAGATAATATAAGTACTGGAGAAACTTTATCTAATGTTACAGGAGCTAGTGACTTTAAATCTGCTTTAAGTGTAGATGTAGATTTAAGAGATTATCCTATTGGAACCGGATTTAAAATTGTAATGCATTCAGTAGCTGCTGCAAACGGAAATACTAAAGGAACTGCTATAGGCGTTAACGGTCAACAAATTCTTAAATCTAGTTTAACCGGTGTCACTGCTCCTAATTTAAAATTTATACATCAAGAGTTAACTGTTTTAAACTCTACTAATTCCAAACATTTTGTATTTGGAACAGTTATATTAGGAGATAATTCTGCAAGCCAATTAGCAAATAATATAGATTTAGATTGGGACACTGTAGCAACAATTTCTGCAGATATTAATGCCCCTACCTTAGCTAATGATGTAGGAATATATGCTCTACAAATTTTACCTTTAATATAAAAAACTAAAAAAGTACTATGTTAATAGATTTAATAAGGAATGCAGTAGCTGAAGGAAAAAGAAATGGAGATGCTCAAAAAATAGTTATAGAGTATCTTGTAAGTAGTAATGTTACTACGACTCCAAATTCAATTAAAATTAATGACGAAGAGCAAATTTTTAAAAATGATTTTGTTCAAGCTCTAAGTCAATGGGTATTATTATTAAATAATATGTACTCAGGAATTTTAACTGTTGAGGTAAAAAGTGGAATAACTGCTGAGGGTACGCCACATGTTAACAAAGGAACTATATTAGTAACCGAAAGTACTAGCGTAGATTATTCTAACTTTAATACTGGCTCTAGTACTATCACTATAAATCCTAGTAAATATTGGTACGCACTAAGATATAGAAAACCTAAAGGAGGGCATTCCTTATTTAATCATTACTTATATAATATAGGGTGTTTGCTAGGAGTAACTCCTGATAAAGGACTAAAGTTTAGTCCTATGAATTATAGATATTTAAAAGAAGATTATTTAACTGTTACAGGTATAGAAATTAAAAATGGAGTTATAACTAACTTATTTTTAAATAATTACGATTATATTGTAGACCAAATAATGTTTTCTTTTGGGTCTACAGATCCAAATCTTAATGATTTAATAGGATGTACAGATCCTTCTGCAACAAATTATAATATTAATGCAACGATTAATGCAGGATGTGAAGGGGTAGGAGAAGTTCCTTATGCGCAGCCAAGAGATGGAGAAGCAGATGAAGTTAGTATTTCTAGTCCTGAAACTTTAATTAGTAACGCAAATAGTAGTTTTGTTTTATTTACTAATCAAGATTTTTATTCAGTTTCAGATAATATTTTTGAAACTCCGTATAGAATAGAAAGTCTTATTACAGGTACTTTTGGATTTTTAGATGTTCCAGAATTAACTTCTTTTTCTACTAATTCTTTAGGAGATGCTTTTGTTAGTTTAGTTATTACAGATAAAAATATATCATCTTATTCTGACTATTTACAAAAAAGTACTATTGGAGATATTAAATATTTTGTACTTATAAGTACTAGTAATGTAATTGCTGTATACAATGTTGCAGGAGAAAAACTTTCTTATAATACTTCAGAAAGTGAAATAGATTTAGAAGTTTTATCTCAAACTACTGAGTATTCAGATAAAATACTAAATTACAAACATAATTTAAAAATTAATTATAGTTATTCAGGTGATAAACATTATCTAAATTGGGTAGATGTAACTGGACGTCTTAATCATTTAGTATTTAATGATGCTTTGGATCAAGTGGATGTTCTTGGAAATGTACTTGTAAATTGTAAATCTGATACTCTTAAATACGGAAATATTGAAGCATACTCTAATTATAATTTAACAGGTTCTTTTTATTTAGAATCTGAAGCTGATAATAATTTTGAAAATAGAGTTGTAGATGGAAAATTAAATATCCTTCATGATGTATTTTATACGTATGGATGGGGATACAATAATTTAGATTACTATGATGATACAACAGCTTATAGACAAGGACCATATAATCTAAGTGCAGGTCAAAGACTTATAAATAGTAGTGGTTATACTATACTAAGAAATTCAAATATTCCAGGAGGGTTTAGTATACCTACAATTTCAGGTATAATAAATGTGTCTTTAGATCAATACGCCAACATTTTAATGGTGGGAAGTCCTGTAGGAGAAAAAACTATGATAACGTGTCCTCACGGAGCTCATATTAACCACGATGCTGAAAATTATGATAACACAAATAGGGTAGACACCAAGTTAGATATAGATCCTTTTGTAATATCAGAAAAAAGTGATGTTTTGTTTTTAATTCCTTTTTCAGGATTTTCTTTTGACAATCATACATATGGCATTAATCATGTTAGAGGCGGAAACGTCCGTTCTTATAATAACACTGAACAAAGATATATTACTTCAGGAGGTGTAAATATTACAGGGGGCTCATTTAAGCACTCTGTAGATACAATTTATTCATTACCTATTACAGTTGGTAATAAACTTGTAAAAACATATCAAACCTCAGATCCTTCTACACTCTCTACATTTGTAGGCTCAATGCCAAACAGTTTTATATCTAATTTTATAAAAGTACAATACCCAATAATTCCAACAGATCTAGAATATCTTTCGCATTTAGCAGATTACAATTTTGTAGGGGCGTTTCATGTAGCTATAGGAACTACAAATGGTATTTTATTATTAAAATTTAGTAATTCTAATCTTATATTTATACCTCCTTCAAAAGGAGGTATTGAGCTTTTATTTCCTTTAACTGATACTTTTGACTTTAAACCCGTTGCAATGGAGTTTTCTCCTGATGATAATTATTTATATGTGATAGGTAAAAATATAAATGACGAAAGTGCACTTGAAAAGATTTTTATTTATACTATTAATTCTGGGGCTGTTGAAGGATGTATAACTTCTGATGGAAAAAGTATAATTGATTCTTCAGTATCTGTAGATAATACTTTAAGTGGAAATTTACAAAAAATTACTTTATTAAAAGACGGAAGTATTTATATATTTTCAGATACTAATGAATATTATAAAATTCCAAATTCTGCATATAAAACTTCAGTAAACAGTTTTATCTTAAATCCTGATAGTTTTAAATTTACACTCTCAACTCCAAATGCAGAAAAACAATTTTTACCAGTTTCTTCTTTTAAAGAATTAGATAATTCTAAATTAGGTTATAAAAATCTAGAAAGTTTTGCTGGTGGATTTGAAGGAGCTAGATCAGAATATCAAAAAATATATAATTCAAATAGAGTTCCTATAGATAAAACTGCTGGATCTATTTTACTTTCTATTCCTGCATACAACTCTAAAGTTGTTACTCCAGGTTATACGTATAATTTATTAACAAATGAAACTGTAAAAAATACTGAAAATCCTTCATCTTTATGGGTTTCTAGTGTTACTCAAACTTCTGACGATGCAGACACAAATATATTATTTTATGCAGCATATGAAGCGGGAACAGATTATGCATATAATGTTTTTCTAAAAGATGGACAAGGAAATTTAATAATAGAACTTGAAACTTCTCTAACTCCTATTGAAGCGGACTTTGCTAACTCTTTATATGTGTTGCCTTCATACAAAAACCCAGGGCGATATCTTTTTACTTACGCAAAAAGCTTTGGTGCTAATAATGAATTAAGGTATAGCTCAGTTAAAATAGAAGTTATTTCTACAGGGCAAGCTTTAAATCCTTTTATTTACAATATTAAGAATAAAGATTCTGCAGTTATCTTTATGTCGGAACAAATATATACTCTTAATGCCAGAACAATAAAAGGGTTAGGAGTAATTAAAGATGTTTCAAATAAAAAAAATATTTTATTTACAGCTTTTGTAAATACTGAAAATGGTTCAGATGCTGTTGTGGAAACTCCAGACGAAACTAGACGTGATATAAGTAATGGAGTAGAAGTATCTGTAGGATTAAATGATTGGAGCGAAATGTCATTTGATATGGATGATACTGGAGTAAACATAGGGAGTTACAATGAAACAATAAATAATCAACCAGTTTTTACAGGACACATACACAATCAAGGTGGTGCTTATGGACAAGGAATAACTGCTGAAAGCTTAGAAGCTACTTTTGCATTTTCAAAAGATCTTAAATATTTTGCAGTAGGTACTACAGATAAAAGTGTAGGCGGTAAATCTATTTCTATTTTTTATGATAAAAATGATGCTAAATATTTTGGACAAGACTCGTATTATAAAATTGGAGATACTATAAACTTAAATATAAATGGAGGATCTTCTAAAATAGAAGGATATACTTTAGGAGATATTAAAAGTATGGAATTTTCTCCAGATGGATCTATATTATACGTTTTAATAGGGGAGGCTTTACTTAGTTATGTATCTATGACTGTAGGCGGAGAAACTTATGATCCTACAGTACTGAACGTAAATGAAGATTCTCAAAGTGTTTTAGTTTCTTTTTTAATTGAACCTGAAGCAGAATATCCAATAACTCCTTTAGGAGAGCTTAATTCTATATTACAGTATGATGTAGAAAGTAGTAGATCAAGAAGTGTATCAGATCCAAATGATAGTTTAGAAATATTTACATCTTCAGATGGAAAATCTAATGCAGGAGATACTACCCTCGAAGGGGTATCTAACATGCAGTCATTAATGTCAACAAGTGATGGAAATATATTAATTTATAATACTCACAATCCTGAATTTGTAGATGAAAATGGAGATACTAAATATATTAAAAAATTAACAGGAGTAATTACTTCTCCAAATAACCCGGCAAAAGCTGCTTATGCTAAAACATCAACTCTTGTATTAGCTGATTCTGCAGAAGAAGCTACATATGGGGCTAGCGGATATATTAGTAATTCTACTCAGAGTAGAGCATATAAAGATTTTGAAGACGATTTAGACACTGCTAGAACTTATAGAACTAATGTTAAAACTTATGGGTGTACAGATAAAAGTGCTAATAACTATGATCCAGACGCAGATTTAGATAATGGTAGCTGTAGTTATGCTTTAGCTCGAAGTTCTTCAACTTCTCCTGACTGCCCATCCGTTAAATCTCGTATTGATTGGAATGGATTAGTAAAAACAAATTTGTTTACTAGACTTTTACAAAATACTGGGTGGCAAATTAAACACGGAGAAAAAATTAAAAAGTGGAAATGGGTTTCTTATTTTGGGCTTTACCGAGAAGACGATGATACGCAACATCCAGATAAAGTAGAAAGATGGAATGTTTTGTCAGAAGAAACTTTTTACGATGAAAATTGTGGAATGTGTTATAGTAGAATGGCAGTATCAGTATCAGTAAGATCTATTTGGGATAGTTCTTTTTTAGGAGACTTTGGAAAAAGACTGCAGTCTAAAACTATTGATTTTTTATGGAGAGAAGCTCCTAGTACAGATGATGTTTCATTTCCTAAAGGAACTTTAGTTTCAGGAAATGTAACGGGAGTTCCTTTTTTACCTATATATAGTCAAGCAAACTTTATGTTAGATTCGCCAGGGTTTGAATATGATTTTTGTCAACAGTGTACTCAACCAACAGCAGGCCCTAAATATAGTGGAACTCCAACTGCAGACTGTATAGCACCATATTGTCAAAGCGATGATTCAATTTGCGGTAAAGGAGGATGTACAGATTCAACAGCGTGTAATTATGATTCTACTGCTGATTGGAATGATGGAAGTTGTTATTATGCAAAAGAAGGATGCGAGTGTGTAAATGGACAGTTAAAGGCAATACGTATATCTTTAAGTGAGCTTCCATATGAAGTAGAAGATTTAATTTCACAAGGAATAAATGGTAACGGAAATGTAGAGAGTACGCCGGGAAGAAAATGGTGTGGTGATTGTTATTCCGATCTTCCAATGACAGTCCCTACAAAGGGTTGTAAATGTGGTGACACTCCTGTAGCTCTTAATTATCCTTCTGGCCATACTACAGGAGAACCTCCTGAAGGGTGGGAATACTATTGCGATTGCGAAGGAAATACTCCTTCTCAAAGAGCAACTAATGCTGGATGTAAATGTGACAATACTGGAAACTTAGAATTAAAACCTGAATTTATACTTGAAGACGGAACATTAAATTATCAAGATGGGTATTGTTCATGTGATGGTTCAGGAAATGGCCTTACTTCTGCAGAAGAAGAGTTATTAGATCGAGTAGCTTGTGATTGTACTGGGGAGGTAATAGATAAAGAACTAAATTGTAATTGTTTAAATGAAGATCAAGCTCCTTCGCTACTTAGAAAAGTTCAATACTTTTACCCAAATAATCTTGAAAAGCCTGGGTATGTGCAATGTAATGCAGACCCTGTAAAAGTTTGTCTTGTACGACGTGATGATGCTGCTGTTATAAACGGGTATTATCCTGATCCATCGGGGGCTGAGTTTGGGGCTTGGTGGTTTTATCCAGCTAGCGACTATACGATGAATCCAGAAGGAACAGGAACAATAATGTTTGATCCTAGTAATCCAGATCACAGACCTCAGGAAACTATATATGAATTGGACTTTGACGCTATGGACACCGCTAGAATTCAGGGAGCTATGGATCTAGCAGAGAGTGAAACTGATTATACTGTAGAAGGTTACACTAAGTATTATTTTGGGTATACTTACGATGAAGCAAAACAGGAAGTACTCAGTTATAATAGTAGTAACTCAGAGCTCAATGAACGTAGATTAAATAGATTAGGATTTATAGGTATGTATAGTGCTAGTGGTTATCACTCTACAATAATATATGCAATAATTGTTAGTGAAGCTAAGTATAGGGCAGTACCATATTATGATTTTATTAAAGAATATACTTTAGGACCAGTTAATCAATTAACATGTAAAGAATGTGCTACTGACGAAGAAATTTCTGCTTGGTACGCAGAAAACTCTGAAGAAGGCAGTGATTACCCTACCGAGCAAAAAATAAATTGCTCACAAGATTGCCAATATAAAATTGCAAACCAAGATATACTTGAACATGGAGGGGAGCAATATATTAGAGGAAATATTTATAGAGATGTAGAATGGGTAGATACTATTTTAAATGCTTGTGACGAATGTGTTCCAAATCAAAATGGTAATGAAGGATGTTGCCCTACAACAGATAATGGAGATGGTCAGCTTGATGCTTGTGGAAGTTGTTTTGCTTCAGAAGTTAGAGATCCTAGCACAACCATTAAAACTACTTTAAATCAAGATCTTACATATACAATTTCTTTAGGTGATCCAAACGCAGGGACAGAACAGATTGCAGAACTTTCTTGCAGTCCTTGTGAAGATTTACAGCCTTCTCATAAATTTGAAAGTTTTAGTGCTGCTTATGATAAATTTTTAGCGCTTAAAAATACATATGTTAATGATGATTGTAGTTTATGTGGCTCTGACCAACCAAAAACATTTAGAGGGGAAGAAGATAAGTACTATGGTTATTATACTTTTGATGTTACAAGTGCAGTAAATAGATCAGCATCTGTAAGTACGTACGGAGCTTGTAATTGTAGCGATGCAGGATCACCTTTAGACACTCTTCAAGGCGTATGTTGTCCAGGGTATCAATATGATGAATGTTTAGACAAATGTATTAGTGTTAATACTGTAAAAACTCCACTTGTCTGTGGAGAATGTCCTAACGAGGATGGATCATATATAGCAGAACAAGACTCATGTGGGAAGTGTCAAAACTATGAAGTAGATTCTGTAACAGGTGAACTCTTTTTACCGCAATCTTTTAACGCTGTAGGTTGTTGTGGAGATAAAGTAAAAGGAGATTGTATACCGGAAGGTATGGAGGGGCAAGTTAATTTGGACATGTGTTTTGATCCAGGAACCGAGCCGCGAGAAGATATATGCGGTGTATGTAATGGAAGTGGTACTACATGTAGTGGATGTACAGACCCTGAAGCTCACAACTATAATCCAACTGCTGTAGGAGATCCTATAGGGTGTAGATACGAAGATTTATATGATATTGCAAATGCTATAAATAGCCAAATAAATATAGATGGAATTAAAGCAACTGGTTTAAGTAATCAGTTTTATTTAGATGTAGAAAACTCTGGAGAACAAAGTTTAGATACAATTTCAAATGCTCAGAATCTGTTAGCATCAGAATCAGCTGATGTTATTGACAGTACTTTTTACACAGATTTATTAGCTGTGTCTAATAAAGTGCAAACTATTTCTAGAGATAATAGTTATTTACATATAACAAATCCTAGGTATAATGCAGAAATATTATATACTGATCAACATATAGCATTAACAGATAAAAACCAGTATAGGTATTTTACAGATGATGCTATTGTTAATAATGTATATAGTGCTCATTATTATTTTAAAATAAGAAAAGGTACTAATCTAACATCGTATATGCCAGCGGACATATTTGAGCCGTATGCACACATGATTGAATCAATTAATTCTAGTGATGGAGATTATATACTAAAAAGAAGTAGTTCGACAAGCTTACACCATTTCTTTTCACAGCTAAAAGAAGGTTTACAAGAAGGAGTGTATCATAGTTCTGACCCTACAGATACTTTTTCTACTGCACCTTTATATTATATATATAAAATTATTCCTAAAATAGATCCTGATACTAACGAGCCGTACCAGTTTTCTATTGATTTTAGTGATTTCTTTTTTGAAGAAGTTCATGGATGTACAAATCCAGCAGCAAATAATTATAATCCTAACGCTACTTTAAATGATGGGTCTTGTACATTTGGCTTTATTAATGAAGGATTTAGTTTAGTTTTTGTAAATAAAGGAGTTATTGATTCTAGTAATCTTAGATGGGTAATTTATAATTACAAAAATGAAATTATTTATTATGGAGATAGTGATGGATTCTTTAAAACATTTGAAATAAATAATCCTATAAAACAAAATTTAAATACAGCTAAAATGGCAGGGTGTAGTTATTTTGTTCCTATAGGATTTAAAAATCAAGATGAATGGCAAAATCTTAAATACTATATTCTTAGAGATAATGAAGTAGAGCATGGGGGTTCTTATGGGGCAGAAATACCTTATCCTTGGACAAATAACCACACAGGTACTATTATTTTAAAGAAGCATGTTCAAGAAGAATCTTGTACTATAGGATGTACTGGAGATGCTCCTAGCTTTAATGTTGTAAAAACTGAAGATTGTGTTTCTAGTATTAAATCAGATACTAATGAATTTACTACTATCTCATTTACTATTGATGTAGGAATGCAAGAAGTATACGTAGATCCAGCAGGAAATGTACAAGAAACTGGAGTTCTAAACGCAGAAATAATTGATTTAGATACTGGAAAAACTTTGCTAGCAACATCAATTGTTCCTGAAGCCGCAGACCAAACATTTACATTTAACATAGATAAAAATGTTAGATTGGGAGTTATGTTAGATTTTAGAGCACTTTTAATTAACACTTCTGCTAAATATAAATTAGTTTCTGAGTACGGAGAAGTAATTACTAAAAAAGAACATTCAGTAGAGTCTAAAAGAACATTTGATACTTTAACTATAATGTTAAAACATGAAGGGTGCACTAATCCAGACTCTGCAAATTATGATTCAAAGGCTGAATTATCAAACAACCTTTGTTATAATGCAGATTTTGAAAAATGTGTTGAAAATGCTTTACTTAGTATTTCTCTTAGAACTTGTACCCAGCAAGATATAGATAAAGTTTTAAAAATATTTGCAATATATGAAGGGTATAAACAAGCTATTAACGAGTATAATCAAATTAAAATAGACGAGTACAGTGATCAATTAGCTAATATGTGTAATGCTGAATATTGCTCTTCTTGTTAAAATAATAATTATGAGTAAAAATTATAAATGGGTAAACTTAAGTCCAGACGAGATCTGGGAACAAACTTCACCAAAGGTTTATAAAAACAAAAAGAAGTATAATCGTAAAAAGTTAAAAGATGAAAAAGTCGAAGAAGATGTACGGAGGTACCGCTAAAAAGAAAATGAAAGCTGGAGGTAAAGCTATCTCTAAGTCTAAACAAAAAGGTTTAGCATCATTAGCTAAGAAAAACCCTAGCGTTGTATCTAAAATGGGATATAACCCTAGCAATATAAAAGCTGCTATGGGAGGTTTAAAGAAAGCAATTGCTAAATTAGAAAAAGCAGCTTATGGCGGTGTTAAAAAGAAAAAGTAAAAAGGCACCGAAAAAAGAGGTGAAGAAAGTCGTTAAGTATAAGAAAGGCGGCAAGACTAAACCACTTCACGATGCCTGTTATCGCCAGGTAAAAGCAAGGTACAGGGTTTTCCCTAGTGCTTATGCTTCTGGTGCGATAGCAAAATGTAGAAAAAAGAAAGCGGGTAAAAAGAGATAATAATGGCGGTACGTAAGACACAGGCAGGCGCTAACCTTAAACGCTGGTTTAAAGAAAAATGGAAAGACGAAAAAGGTAATCCTTGTGGTTCTTCTAAAAATAAAGGCACTAAAAAGTGCAGACCGAGTAAAAAAGTTAGCAAAAAAACTCCTGTCACCTGGAAAGGTGTAGGAAAAAGAAAAGCCGCTGTGGTTGCTGAGAAGAAAAGAGTGGGTATGGGTAAAAGAACCTCTGCTCTTCGTAAGCGAAAAACTAAAGCTAAAACTAGGCGAAAGAAAAAATAATGTTTAGATTTGCAAAATAGATAAATTTTTATTAAGCAAATCATGGAAACATTAGAAATAGTTATAGCACTCGCCTTCATGATAGGAGTACCTTACACAGTGTACTACTACATAGTAAAAAAGGAATGGGATGGACAAAGAAAGTTTAGAAATAAGTGAAGAGTCTAAAATATCTTTAGACATAAAAGCTTTAGTAGGTATTGTTATAGGTATAACATCTATAGCAGGTATCTGGTTTACACTTACTGCTGAGATTGCGCAGCTACAGTTAGATGTAGTTCGTATGCAAGACGCTGTCGAACTTAATGAAGAGTTTAGAATTAAATGGCCTAGGGGAGAAATGGGTGCATTACCTGACGATGCAAAGCAAGATCTTAGAATAGAGTACTTACAAAAAGAAGTGGACTATTTAAAAAAGGTGGTAAAAATAATAGAAATAGAGCAAGCTAAAGAATAATGAAATTAGGTAAGGATAC
>Ga0213865_10000669_pt1 | contig 23116 bp, 17 predicted proteins | sample PICome_6_FD_160100 | JGI IMG/M metagenome (GOLD analysis project Ga0213865, IMG submission 160100) | Coastal seawater microbial communities near Pivers Island, North Carolina, United States - PICO282 | ecosystem: Environmental > Aquatic > Marine > Coastal | place: USA: North Carolina...
CCCTCTCGACGTTGCGCGCATCCAAAACATTACAGGACGCATCACGTTGAGCATAACGCGCAAAATACTTTAAACGTACAACTACTATTAGAGCGCAATGGCAGGTTTAATTCCACAAAGCTTTATTGACGATCTGCTTGATCGCGTCGATATTGTTGAAGTTATCGATCGCCGCGTCACGCTTAAAAAAGCTGGACGAAGCTACAAAGCCTGCTGCCCTTTTCACAACGAAAAAACTCCTTCATTTAATGTAAACCCCGACAAACAGTTTTACCATTGCTTCGGCTGTGGCGCAGGCGGTAATGCCGTCGGGTTTTTAATGGACTACGAAAACGTTGATTTCCCTGCTGCTGTCGAAGCTCTAGCCGCACAAGCCGGAATTGAAGTACCGCGTGAAGCCATTAGCGACCAACAACAGCAGCGGCAAAAAAAATCGCAATCTATTTTCGACGTATTGAATTTTGCCAGCCGCTTTTTTCAAACACAATTGCGCAAGCATCCCAATAAAGATATTGCAGTTTCTTATATTAAAAATAGGGGACTAAGCGGAGAAATTGCTCGCGACTTTGCCTTAGGCTTTGCTCCACCCGGCTGGGATAATCTAATAAATGCAGCGAAAAAAGCAGGATATTCGACATTTCAAATCCAACAGCTTGAAGCCGGCGGCATGCTAGTCAAGAAAGAAAACGGCCAGTATTACGACCGCTTTCGAGACAGAATTATTTTCCCCATTCGTGACAATCGGGGGCGCATTATTGCTTTTGGTGGTCGCGTTTTAGGTGATGACAATCCTAAATATCTCAACTCGCCCGAAACCGATGTATTTCATAAGCAACGAGAGCTTTACGGCTTATATGAAGCGCGAAAAAATAACGCTCAATTAGAATATTTAATTTTGGTAGAGGGCTACATGGATGTGCTTGCTCTTTTCCAGCACGGTGTGAGCAACTCATTAGCTACGCTGGGCACGGCTAGCAATATTCTGCACTTAGAAAAAATATTTCGTCATACCGGCAAACTAGTGGTCTGTTTTGATGGAGACGAGGCTGGTAAAAAAGCTGCGCAACGCCTTTTAGAAACAGCGCTACCGGCCATGCGCGATGGCCGAGAAATATTATTTTTATACTTACCCGCCGGCGAAGACCCCGATAGTTTTATTCAACAGCAAGGCAAGGCCGCTTTTCTTTATGCTGTAGAAAAGGCCGTACCGCTAGAGCAAGAATTATTTAATATGGCCGAACAAGGCACATCGTTAGACAGCGAAGCGGGCAAGGCACGCTTTGTCAGCCAAGCGCTGCCACTACTTAAACAACTGCCCGACGGTGTATTTAAGCAGCGCATGCTCAACCAGTTAGCCGACCGGGTAGAGGTCACCGCCGATTTCATTGTTCAGCAACTAGCGCAACTAAAAGCGGCAAAACAGCATCCATCGCAAGCCACCCCCAATACGTCGAGCTCAAGTTCTGCCGCAACAACCTCGCAGGCCAAGCTTAGCGGCTTAGACACCAAACAAAGCGAGCGAAATGCAGCGGACTCGAAAATTGCGGCCACACCCAACGAAGGAAACCGCGGCAAAGCTAACGAGACGCAAACACCCGTTATTTGGGCGCTGTCGACCCTGCTGCATTTTCCAGAATTTGCTAACGAAGTGGAATTTTCAGCTACGCTTGTCGAAGGGCAATCAGTTGAAGGTGCGCTGTTGGCCGAACTTCTTAGCTACATTCGCTCGGTAATGAAGTCGGAAGGCACGGCACCGACAACCTATCGAATTATTGGTCACTGGTATGGCACTGCCGAAAGTCAGGTACTAAGTCACTGCGCGGCCAGTCATATTCCCCCAGAAGATCAAGTAATTGCTCTAGCTGAATTCAAAGATACGCTAAAACAGCTGGAGAATGCCGAGAGAGAGACTCAGGAACAAATCAGAATTAGCGCAATCGGACAGCGCAGCCCGTCGGAGTTAACGCCTCAAGAGAAAGCTTTTTTGCAATCGCTGGGTAAACCGACGCAATAAAGGGCGTAAAAAGGCCCATTTTGGGGTCTTATTAGCCAAGAAAACGGTATTTTATTAAGCCATTAGCCTGTTCTATATTACGTTAAGTAGGTGTTTCAGTTATAATGGCTGGCTAACTATCATTTCGTTAGCTATACATAGATCCAGTGTGATCACTTTATATACAGCTGGCAATTTTTCCCGATAGCCTTTCCGGTATTCGGTGCGCGGCACAGAATCATTAGATGACTCATTTACAACGAAATCCATAACAAGATATCCGTAACGACAAACCCTGAAAAAAGGCGCCCTAACATTCGCGTAAATCAGACGCATTTGTCCGGTGTTATCGCTCTAAAAGCGGTCACCGTGGTGCGAACACATGACCTCAGGTTACTTGTAACAGATATTTTGAGACATAAGCTGCAACCTATATAAGCAGGAATACATACATGGCAGATGCAAAACAGTCTCGAATTAAAGAGCTGATCGCTCGCGGCAAAGAGCAGGGTTACCTGACCTATGCCGAAGTAAACGATCACTTACCCGAAGACATCTCCGACCCAGATCAGGTCGAAGATATCATTCAAATGATCAACGACATGGGTATTAAGGTTTTTGAAACCGCCCCTGATGCCGACGAACTGCTGCTCGCAGACGATGATTCTACCGACGATATAGCCGCAGCCGAGGCTGCCGCCGCATTGGCCGCTGTTGAAACTGAGGCCGGCCGCACCACCGATCCAGTACGCATGTATATGCGTGAAATGGGCACGGTAGAACTGCTAACTCGCGAAGGCGAAATAGCTATTGCCAAGCGTATTGAGGAAGGTATCCGCGAAAAGATGGCGGCGCTGGCATATTTCCCTAACACAGTGCAGGCAATCATTAATGAATACGCACTCGTTGAGAGCGGAGACAAAAAACTCGCCGATGTTCTTTTGGGCTACCTCAACCCTGCTGATTCTGTGCCCTCGGCGCAAGAAATTGCCGAAGCTCAAGCCGCAAAAACTGCGGCGGCCGCAGCGGCGGCCGCTAGTGGTGGAACCGCCGAAGTAGAAGAAGCGCCCGATACAGGCCCCGACCCCGAAGAAGCAAAAGAGCGCTTCGCCGGACTGGCCGACTACCTACTCAAAACCGAGCGCTGCATAAAACGCTACGGCCGCGATGCTGCATCAGCCGAGAAAAACCTATTTGAGCTCGGTGAGCTTTTCAAGTACTTCAAAATCACACCGCGCCTGCTTGACCCCATTATGAATAGCCCTCGTGATTCGCTATTCAAGATCCGCCTGCAAGAGCGCGAAATAATGCGCCTGTGTGTCAAGCAATCTAAAATGCCACGCAAACTGTTCCTTAAAGAATTTATTGGCAGCGAAGTTGATATCACATGGATCGACAACATTATTGCCGCCGGCGAAGAGCCTTTTGCCAAGCGACTTGAACTTGCCCATGAGGATATTGTGCGCGCGCAAAACAAAATGCGCTCAATTGAAAAAGAACATGAGTTAGATCTTGCTGAGATAAAAGACATTAACCGTCGCATCTCGCTAGGCGAAGCACGCGCCCGCCGCGCCAAAAAAGAAATGGTTGAAGCCAACCTTCGTTTGGTTATCTCTATTGCCAAAAAGTACACCAACCGCGGCCTACAGTTTTTAGACCTTATTCAAGAAGGCAACATTGGCCTGATGAAAGCGGTCGACAAATTTGAATACCGACGCGGTTACAAGTTTTCAACCTATGCCACCTGGTGGATTCGACAAGCTATCACGCGCTCGATTGCAGATCAGGCACGCACGATTCGTATACCCGTGCACATGATTGAAACTATCAACAAACTCAATCGTATTTCACGACAAATGTTGCAAGAAATTGGCCGAGAGCCAACGCCAGAAGAGCTGGCTGAACGCATGGAAATGCCTGAAGATAAAGTGCGCAAAGTATTAAAAATCGCTAAAGAACCTATCTCAATGGAAACGCCAATTGGTGATGATGAAGATTCACACCTGGGTGATTTCATCGAGGATGGTACGGTCGACTCACCGGTTGATTCAGCGACTGATCAAAGCCTGCGCGATGCCACAACCGATGTGCTGGGCAGCCTCACCGCGCGCGAAGCGAAAGTACTGCGCATGCGTTTTGGGATAGAGATGAATACTGACCATACGCTCGAAGAAGTCGGTAAGCAATTTGATGTAACGCGCGAGCGTATTCGTCAAATTGAAGCTAAAGCGTTACGTAAATTGCGTCACCCTTCTCGCTCCGATCATTTACGCAGCTTTTTAGACGAGTAAAATTTTCATTTCAATTTGAAAACGCGGCGTCTATAATCGCCGCGTTTTTATTTAGGGCCCGTAGCTCAGCTGGTTAGAGCATCCGACTCATAATCGGCAGGTCGAAGGTTCAAGTCCTTCCGGGCCCACCACTCACTTCGTTCGCGCCGCACCACGGCGGACTATCCCGGCTAACACTCTTTTTATTATTTAATGTTATCGTCGAAGCTTGCGCTTCAACCCTTCCGGGCCCACCACTCACTTTGTTCGCGCTGCACCACGGCGGAGTAACCCAGCTAACCCTTTCTTCACTGTTCGATGTTATCGTTGAAGATTGCGCTTCAACCCTTCCGGGCAAACCACTTACTATTCAGTCAATAACTAATAGCTACTGAAACGTCATACTTCGCGAGCGTGCCCTACCTACTCTATCGATAGAGGTGCTAATTAGTCTCACGAAATTTAGCCGGTGTCATTTTATTCCAGCGTAGAAAGGCGCGACGAAAGCTTGCAGTGTCCGTGTAGTCCACCAAGTGAGCAACGTCAGCAACAGTGAGATCTGTACTCGTTAAATACTTTTGAGCCAGTAGGTTTTTCACTTCATCAATGATTGTTCTGAAACTGTTGGATTCACTTTCTAAGCGGCGACCGAGCGTACTTTTACTAACGTGCAGCTTTTCGGCTACCTCGTCAATATTTAAAAAATTACCTGCCGATTGAATTAGTAGACGCCGCACGGCGGCAGAGGTATTTTCGATGCGGTTTAGCTCTCGTAGCATTTCCTCACATTGCTGCTGAAAAATTACATGGCCTGCAGGATTAGCCGTTCTAACCGGCAAATTTAAGGTCTCATTTGATACTAAGATCTGGTTATAGGGCTGATCAAATTTGAGTGTTACAGGGAAATATTTTCTATAACTTCTATAGTAATCAGGCTTTGAATAATTCAGTTGCAGCTCTGAAGCTGTTAAGGGCTTACCGATCAAATACTTCGTGGTTGCGAAAAAATTAGAGAATGCCAACTCTGCCATTAATCGTTTTTGCTCAGGGCTGCCAACATTGAGCGTACAACGGACCGCTACTTTACCTTCAAGTTCGCAGATCTCCCATCTAATTTCCTCCGACACGATTAATGGGTGGTAACGGAGCAGCAAATGTAACACTTGAATTAAGTTAGAGCAGCTCTGCATGGCAAAGCCAAAAATGCCGAAATGTGATGGCTGACTACGCTGACCCAAATGCAACGCAAAAGTAGGATCTTTAGTCAATCTGGCCGCAGGGACTATTACATTCACCAAGGTATTTTTTCTTATCGCCTCCTCATCCCACATAGGCTTATTGTTAGTCTGGGAAAGGGCCAACAATTTCTGTTGATCAAAGCCTGCGAGCTCCAGTAATTTAAGGGGTGTGAATTTAGATTTGATGAGTTTCATGGGGCAGTTTTTGTTCGTTTTTCTAGTTGGTAACAAATGACTTCAAGGCTAGCCAATACCCGTCGATTATGACAAAAAATGCCCCCTAATATGCAGATAAATGCCCCCTAAAGAGTAATGATCGCTCACTATAATCACTACGCTGAAAGAAAGTTGCAGCATGTTTAAGCAAACAATGACTACTCAATAGGCTACACCGATGCAAGAGACCTCCTATATAGATTTTATTGGTTAGGCCAGACTGTTGTCGATAAACCCGGACCTGCCTCGGTGTGCTGCTGCTGACAATAGTTATATTGCAGAAACGGGCAACCCAACTCGCGGTGTTAAGGCTGTTAATGCCATGTTTATGCTCGCTATTGGCTGGTATGAAACCCAAATCGCCGTATGATTAAGGGCAAAAATTCCAAACCCAATCTGTCAGGCTGGTGGACCGTACTAGACGCAGTGTGGTCAATGGGTGTGAGTAGTATTAAACCCCGCGGAGCCTAACAGGCTATTAATTTTTGGGAGAGTTTTGTGTCGATAAATGATATTAGTCCTGCCAGCCTGCTAAAGGAGCAGCAAGCGCACATAAAAAGCCAACAGCTGGAGCCCGGTGAAGAAAACCATTACCGCATTTGGCAGAATCTCGCATCACCTTATTCCTACAAGGTGATGACCTATATGAATTACAAGGGCATTCCCTATAAGCGCATAGCGGCCAATATGAAAAGCCATATGGAAGACATTCCACGCATGGTGGGACAAAGCATTGTGCCCGTCATGCTAAGTCCGAGTGGAGATATATTACAGGATTCAACCCCGATTATTGAATGGCTTGAAGAGCGGCATCCAGACAAGCCTGTTGTTCCTGAAGATGCACGACTGGCTTTCTTAATGTGGCTGCTAGAAGAGTTGGCTGATGAATATATGCCGCGTATTCATATGCATACCCGCTGGGGTAATAAGCAAAATCAGAATGCCGCGAGTCACCGTATTGGCCGCGAACTCGCCTATGCAATACCCGACGCTTCCGTGAGCGACCTTGCAGCTTTCATGCTGTCCCGTCAGGCAGGTTTTAATAAACACCTCGGGTTAACCGACAGGGTGCGCGAAAATATGGATCGGCAAGTGCTGGATTTACTATTCATTCTGGACGAACATTTTTTGCATTATCAATTTCTGTTAGGCGACAAACCTTCTCTAGCCGATTTTGCACTATATGGTTCGTTAAAGGTCCATCTTTATAGTGATCCCAATTCAAAAGAAATCATGGAGGTTCATAGCCCCAAAACCTGTAACTGGATAGAAAATATTACAGCCTTAGGTGATGTTCGCGGTTGTGCTGGGCAAACGACATTTGGCGATTGGATCAACTTGGACGATGGTGTTCCAAAAAGTTTACACAAGCTACTGAGTTTCTCAGCAAAAACTTATATTCCTTTTGCACAAGCCTGCGCTCAGGCAAGTAAAAATAAAAGTAAAACATTTGACGCTGAAGTATACGGTCTAGAAGAAACCTTTAGCACGCATCAATACCGTGTTTGGTCATTTGAGCAGCTGCAAAACCGTTATGAGAAATTGCACGGCGATGAAAAGCAGTTCGTCGACGAAGCGCTGAAAAATTCGGGGGTGCTTCCCTTAATGATGGCTGATGGCATAGTGCATAGCGATCTGTTTGACGGCTTCACACCGCCAGTCATTAAAAACGGCGCGACTGATGCCCGAATTCGCTATTTATTAGATAAAGGGGAAAAAGCAGGCATGCTATAGCGCCTAGGCTGAATAAGCCTAACGCGACCTCTATGGCTTTAACGCTTTGCAAGCTGACTTTCTCGATGTCAGAATCCCTGCCATCTGCCCCGACCTTATGCGCTAAACAATTAATTGCATCGCTAACTAATGGCATTGGCTAAAAAACCCATTTTGACTGAATCAGTGGCCATCGCTCGTAAATAGCATAAAACCCAATTTAAAGACTCACTCACTTATTTTCTTTCAATTCTTAAAGCTCTCCTTTAGGGACGATTTTTGTTATTCTTGTTCGCGCACTAGCAAAGGTAATAAGATGAAAAGTATAAAATCCACAAGCCATCGAGCACCCGACTCACAACTGCTGAATGATGAGCAAATCATCGAGCGGCTATTCAATCATATTGATAATGGCACGACAGACCTTGGCGATACAATCTGGCGTGAGCCTGTTGAGCACTACCACTCGCAGGAGCGATTCAATGCTGAAATTGAATTATTACGGCGCTTGCCGGTACCTTACTGCCCATCCGCCGCACTACCTGAAAACGGTAGCTACATTGCCCGCAAAGCAGCAGGCACGCCCTTATTGGTAGCCCGCGGCGGCGATGGCAAGGTGCGAGCCTTTATCAATGCCTGTCGTCATCGCGGCATGCAAGTTGCCAAAGGCAGTGGCTGTGCCCGCGCGTTTTCTTGCCCCTATCATGCCTGGACTTACAGCCTTGAAGGTAAACTCAAAGGGGTTCCGGGGCGGGCCGGTTTTGCTGATTTAGACATGCAAGAGCATGGCCTAGTGGAAGTTAATGCGCTGGAAAAGGGCGGCCTGGTTTACGTTGCACAAAATGGTCCGATCAACTCAGAAACATTGCCCAACTGTTTAGACTACTTCTCACCCGAACAGGAAATGTTTGAGCAAGATGGCTATACCGACCAAGCCAATTGGAAATTACTCACCGAAACAGCCCAAGAGGGCTACCACATTAAGTCACTGCACCAAAAAACGTTTTACCCCTATGGGCTAGACAATACCAACTTGGTAGAAACGTTCGGCGCTAACTCGCGCATTATTTTTCCTTTTCGGCGGATGGAAAAGCTGCGGCACGTTGAACCCGATAAACGTCGCTTAGACGGAGCCGTAACCTCGGTCTACCACCTCTTTCCCAATGCCAGTGTTTCTGTATTATCCAAACACACGAACTTTGTTGTGCTCGAGCCATTAAGCCCTAACCGTTCGCAGTGGGTTATTTACCGCATGATGAATCGCCAAACTAATGAACACCCTATATCGCTTGAAGACGCGCAACGAGATGCTTTATTTGTTAATGACTCAGGCCAAGATGAAGATCGAGAAGTGGCGTGCACCATCCAAGAGACGGTTACTGCCAAAGCCAATACGCACTTAACGTTTGGTTACTATGAAAAAGCGATAGTCAATTTTCATCAGCATTTGTCACTGCATCTAGATCAATAACGCTCTCATTAAAAGAGTTAAATTTTTAATAATGGCTATGAGGCCAATGCGCAAAGCTGGGCCAGTGCAACCTCTTCACCTTTTTCTAAACTTGCAATCATGGCACTTATCTGACGATTAACCGGCGCATCCATCCCCAGTTTTTCAGCATGCACAACTACCGCCTGGTTCAAATATTCAATTTCGGTTTTTCTTCCTGCTTGAATATCCTCCCACATTGATGAACGCGCCTGAGGATCAATTTGCAACATCGCTTTTGCCAAGTGTAGAAAAATCCAATTGGGTAAGCTCATAATGACTGGCATCCAAGCAGGCTTCACCGCGGTAAACTGAGACAACTCTATCCCTTCGCATTGGGCAACAGCCAACCATTCGCGCTGAGCGGCCGCCAAGACTTTTCGTAACGCGCGATTTTCAAGCTGGGTTTTGATCGGCTGGTTAGCAATGGCATTAAACGCATTGTTTAAATTAAGTAGCAGCTTTCCATAGATGATAGGCCGCATGTCGACATACACTTCCGCGGGGAAACCGATAGCGCAAAGCTCGCTCGCAAACTGTTTTGATGAAGGCGTTTGTTGAAAGATTAATGTGCCCTCGGTGCCGCGATGAAAGTGCGCGCATGGCTGACTTAAAACATTAAACGGCGTGATGCCCTGCTTGACTTTTTCATGAGGCAATTGCTGCGCTATTGACACCAAACTATCAAGCCCGTTTTGCATAAAAAACAACTCGGCACCGTTTTGTGCGAGCCGCTGCAAATTAGCAAGGGCGCCTTCAAGCTGATGACACTTTAGCGTAATGAAAACCACATCAAATTTTTCATCCGCCAGCTGCGTGATCATTGCAGCGGGCATGAGCTTTTCGCACTGGCCTGCATAGTCGGTGAGCGTGATGCCACCTGCCTCAACTATGGCATTGCGCACACGCTCACGACAAATAAAAGTTACATGGTGCCCGCAAAGCTGTAGAAGCCCGCCCACATAGCAACCGGTAGAACCTGCACCAAAGATTGCAATGCGCATCAAATATTTAAATCATACAGGTTGTAGTCTTTTAACGACGCAGTCACCGATTCATCCCAGTGAAACACCTTGCCTGACTCAACAAAAGGTTGATATTGGTAAGGCTCCTCGTGAGGAAAACGCTGCTTGCGCGCATCAATAGCGTAGCCAATGACTTTGGATCGCTCTTCAATTAACGCAGCATCGAATATAACAGGTTCGCTGTACATACCTGCACCGCGTACGTCCAATACCGATGAGCGCCGATGAAAGCCAAAATTCACGGTAACTCTCGGTTCATAGCCACAATTTGGAAACGAGCCGTGCAACAGTTGTCGGTTACAGATAATCACATCGCCGGGATTGCAGACTAAAGGAACCATGCCTTCGATTCTCTCACTGCCCGCTTCTTCGACCAATTTCTTAATATCAATCTTCCCTACTCTATGACTGCCTGGCTTAACCCAAACACCGTTGACTGCGGTACTGCCATACACTTGCGCCATAAAATTAAAACCGTGCATACCCTCATCAAAATCTTCACGATCCCAGTGAGTATCGCCATCCTGATGCCACGAAACGGCCGCTCCAATGCCCGGATCTTTAATAAACAAGGATTCGTTGAAAGGCGCAAAATCCTTACCGTTAATAGATGCAGCAACGCGCAATAGCTGTGGGTGCCCATAAACATGTAAGCAGGTTTCAGAAAACTGCAGTGAGCCCAGCAAAATAAAGGGGGCCTGCTCTGGCGCATTTTTATCAGCTTGTGGCTCAAATAATTTAACTTGGTGCCGACCACTTGCCAACTCGGTTCCCCCTAGGGGGTCGCCGAGCGGTTTTGACCAGATTAAATTAAGCGACTTGCAGTCGGCACCTAAGGCAGGCTTACCGTCTTTGGTGAGCTTGCCGTTTGGCTCCGACGGGAAAGTAGAGCGCAACTGCTGTAACTCAGCATCGATGTCCTGCAGCTCGTCTGCGCCCAACACCCCTTCGAATACATAAAATCCATATTCAGAGTAAGCCTCTTGAATGTCCTGCGCTAAGTTACCTTCTGCGTCAAAGCGAATAGGTCCGCGGTTAGTCATACTGAGGGCTTGCTTTTCGCCTTCGATGAGGTAAGTCCGCATGGCGTCGGCCTGTTCGCCATAATGTGCCGCACAGGCCTCAATTGATTTGCTGATATCTTGCTTCATAATATCTACCTTTATTTCATATTTTTGCGTAGACACAGATTTAATGGCATGTAAAATCTGCTGTCAAGTCTTTCAGCTCTCCAGAGTGCCACTATGAAAACAATAACCCCGGCTAAAGGCAATATAACGCGCCAAGCGAACAAAGTGCTGCGCCGCCAGCGGATCATGGATACCGCCCGGCGATTGATCGCTAGCAACGGATATGAGGCCTTTACCATCAGTGAACTGGCCCTCGAAGCCAACGTGTCTGCACCCACCATCCACAACTTGTTGGGTAAAAAACAAGACATCTTAGTGCTATTGGTGTCTGAAATGGTCGAGCTCGTAGACGCGGTTATGTCTAAGCCCAGCGCCAGCGACCCTATTGAAGGCGCCGAAATTTTTATCGATAATTTGCTTGGCCTATTTAAAAAGGATGAAGTTTTCTACCGCGCCGCCTTTGTTACTGGAGAACGAACGCAGCTATTTGAACATGAGTTGCCCGGCGGTATTTACAACCAATCGCTAAAGATAGCTGAGCAAATTTGCGCCGCAGCAAAAACAAATGGGTTTCTCAAGGGTGATATCAACACCTCTTTACTTGCCGAACAACTTTTTGGCTGCCAGCGACTGGCCCGCCAAGACTGGGTTAATGGCTACATCGACCTTGAGCACTATCGCACACAAGTGCTAGTTGGCATGTTGACCACTTACGCCGCGGACGCAACACCCGATTTTCATACACGACTTTGCAAAAAAATAAAGGCGCTCAATCGCGGCAAATAAACTATGGCCCGTTGCCTAAATCATAAGGTTGGTGGCTGCCATCTCGGTGCAGCTAATCAAATCGCTTGAGCTGCGAAGGGGCGCTGATGAACAAATAACGCGCTCTTGCCTTCTTAGTACGCATAACGCACGTTTTTATTAGGTACTCACCATTTAAATGTGGATCACGCCGAGAGGAGCCCAGACGTTAACATGCGGCTCATAGATTTTACCCGAGCGCGAATCATCTCCGGCTCAAAGGCACCACGGCCTAAAATATGGGTGATTTGCGGCTCGAGGAGCACCGGCCCCAATTGCAAAAAAATAAACTGAAAAACAGCCCAAGTCCTGTCTCTGCTTTCTAACCCCGACTGGGTTTTATCTAGCCGCGCCACAAAAGCTTGAACGGTACTAAAGTACACAGCAAATGAATCCGCTGCCTCTTTATCGTTGCGCATTGCTAATTGGCCCAGATACTTAAAATAGATGATCTTAGGCGATACCTCTGCAATCAACCGCTCGGTCATCTCTTCAACCTGCTGATCGGCCGATTCAAGGTTTGAATCACCAAAGACCGCAGCAAAAATAGCTGCGACCTTGCGCTCAACGGCAGCATTACTCGCCGAGATCAAGCCCGCCTTACCACCAAAATAGTGTCGTACTAAGCCCAGAGAGACGCCAGCCCTGAGCGCGACTTGCCGCATATTAAGCGTCTCAAAACCGCCCTCTGCAACCATTTCAATAGCAGACTCAATCAAGTCAGATGCCCGATCAGATTGATCATCAGCCTTTGGGCGCCCAGCCGAGCGAGCGTGAGTACTTTGTAAATCGTCAGACATTGAATTTTCCGCCATTTGCTTTAATTATACATATGTATAATAATAGACTCTAGTCATGATGTAAACGTAAAAGACACAAAGCGCCTCCCGATGATAAACAAGCCTCAAAACTCACTTTCCGTATTTAGCGATAGCTATGAAACCGCACGTAAGCAATTTCTCAGCGAAGCCGATGCAGCCGGTGCGATTATTGAATCGTTCAAACATTCTTCGGCGCATTGCCCTGATGGCGCTGCGCTATTTACCGATACTGCGTGGCTGGGCCCACGCCATGCATCCAATGTCATGATTATGATTTGCGGAACACATGGACCAGAGAGTTATACTGGTGCGGCAATACAGCTAGCCTGCCTGAAAGCCCGCAGGCCACTAACGTCCTCAACAGCGATACTCCTTATTCACGCAATCAACCCCTTTGGCTGGGCACATTGCAGCCGGACCACAGAGAATAATGTCGACCTCAATCGCAATTTCATCGACCATCAAAAAAAGCCTCTAGAGACAGATCTAACCCAACCCGTTCAAGACCTTTTACGCAGCTCCAACGCTCGCGGCCCGCGCTTTGCTAAAATTATGCTTGGGCTTGGCAAACTGCTATTGAGTGCCGGCTCATCCAAACTGCTTAATGAAATTTCGCGCGGGCAATACCATCACGCCGATGGTATTGGTTTTGGTGGACGCAGCCCCGAGTGGTCTAACGAAACGCTACAAAAAATATTGCATACACACTTAAAGGGTAGCAAGCGAGTCACCATCATTGATTGGCATACTGGCATCGGGGATTATGGTGAGCCCTGCTTTCTATGCTTTGATGAAATCCACACGCCCGAGTACAACCGAGCACTTCAGGTGTGGGGAAAAGGCATTGAAAGGAGCCACACCAATTATTCGTCAGGCGAACGCCCCGACTATCAAGGATTATTAATTAATGCTGCACGTGACGTAGCACAAGCTGCTGGCGCACAAACAACAACCTGCGTGATCGAATTCGGCACTTACTCCAATTTAAAAATGTTAAAAGCGCTTTTAATAGACCGCTGGTTACGCATCGATGCAATGACATCAAGACCTGCCCTAAAAGAAAAATTGAAAGAGCAGGTGCTTCGCTCGTTTTATCCAATAGACGTGCAATGGCGGGCCAGCGTATTGAATCACGGTGCTAAAATTTTTTCAGATAGTTTAGCAGCGCTTGACGCATGGAAAGAAGAATCATGATGCCAATCCATTTTGACCATGCTGTGATTTTTGTGCCCGACTTAAACAAGGCCATAAAAAAATTCTGCGACCTAGGCTTTGTTGTAACACCGGGTGGAGAGCATGAATACACCTGTAACGCCTTAATTATTTTCGACGACAGAACCTTTATTGAAATCTTAGCCTTGAAAGCATCGTGGTCTCGTCCACTACTAAAAATAGCAGCAAAAATTGGTGTCATTAATCATTTAGCTAAGAATAAGTCGGATGTCTCGTGGCGATTAATGCGCTGGATCACCGAGAAATACGGTGCTATCGATTGGTGTATTCGCGTTGAAAATATGCAAGCTGCACTTGATTGCTTTCAATCAACAAAGCTGACTATGTTAGATACCATGACCTATCAGCGGCGAAGGCCAGACGGAGCAATTGCACAATGGTTGTTAGGCAGCGCCAAAGATCTCGACCTTCCGTTCCTTATAAAAGATAAAACTGCAATCAACATACGGATACCACTGGGGAGTCACACTCAACACCCCAATGGAGCACTTGGTATCAAGAAAATAATTATCGCGCCGACAGATCCAGTCGGCACTGCCAACGCCTTCAATAATTTTTTAATTGCTGCACAGGGCGCAAGCCATCCCACACCACAGTCAATTGTGCTAGGCAAAACTACCGTGGGCATGGAACACCGGCAGAATTCACAAGGCAAATTCAGTTTAGAGCTGAGCTATTCCGGAAATGATCGAAAACATCTTGATACTAGCAAAACATGTGGCGCGAATATTTGGCTCACACCCAGTATTTAAGGCAGCAAAGCTTCAAGCATGCAATTTACAAAGAGATCCTGAAGAGGCCGGGCAATGCAAAAAATAAAGAAAAATGATAGTGGCATTTTTGATTCAATTATGTCGCATTCGTCAAAATGTACGCTAGGCGATGAGCACCGAGTATGGCTTCAATCATCCATGCAGCGCATCCATGCCGACTTCAATCGGTCGGCTGATACGCACTTACAAGCTTTTGATTTGCCGATTTATCCCGATGTAAAAATCTATTTAAAAGATGAATCATCACATCCAACAGGAAGTTTGAAGCATCGTCTCGCACGCTCACTTATTTTATACGGGCTATGCAATGGTGAAATCGGCCCTAATACTCATCTTATTGAAGCGTCATCAGGAAGTACCGCTGTCTCCGAAGCCTATTTTGCTCGCTTACTTAATTTACCTTTCATAGCAGTCATACCAAAAAACACGTCGCGTGAAAAAATCAAACAAATTGCGCGCTATGGCGGGCAGGTCCGAGAGGTTGAAGCAGCAGATATTTATACTCAAGCTCAACATCTTGCTGACGAGCTTGGGGGCTACTATCTCGATCAGTTCACTAATGCAGAACGCGCCACAGACTGGCGAAGCAATAACAATATTGCTGAAAGTCTATTCCAACAAATGGAAAAGGAAACTCACCCTTCTCCGCATTGGATTGTAGTTGGCGCAGGAACCGGTGGCACTTCGGCAACACTGGGCCGGTATGTCCGTTACCGCGCTGACAAGTACAACCAAACAAAAATCTGCGTCGCAGACCCTGATAATTCAGTTTTTTTTGAAGGTTTTCGCACAAAAAATCCAGCTCATAAGGCGCCTCTACGATCACGCATCGAAGGGGTCGGCCGACCCCGCGTAGAGCCATCATTTATCGGCAACGTTGTTGATCGTATGCTTAAGGTACCAGATCGTTTGAGCTTTGCAGCGGCTTGGTGGCTAAGAGAGCAAACGGGGCAAGCCTATGGCCCATCAACCGGCTTAAATATCTGCGCAACGCTTCTTCTTGCCCACGAGATGATGTCGGCTGCACAAGCAGGAAGTATAGTGACACTGATTTGCGATAATGGCGAACGGTATATGGACACTTGCTACTCAAAGCAATGGCTCGCCAGTAATCATATTGACATAGACCTGGAGCTGGCCGCATTCAAAAACGCAATAAAAAACTGATTTTTTTATTGCGTGATAAAAGCACTAGGCCGCTTAAATAATGACCCGCTCTTTAAGATGATTATTAACATCCTGGCTAATGGAGACAGCAATAAACTGTTAACATAAATATAAACCGAATACATGAAAAATGAATGACCCAATCAACCAAAATATATAAACATCAAACTCAATTAAACTGGATCAACATTATGAATAAAATTTCCCTTGGCGCTATTTTCGCTGTTCTAATTAGCGCGATGCCGCTGGCTTTAGCTGGTCATCATGAAGCATCGATGCATCATGATCATGCCACTACTTTTAATTATGCTGAAATCAACCAACTTGGCGAACCGGCCACCGTAATCGAAGTAAAAGAAGGCACATCACGCCCACTAGAAATAGGAGAGATTAGAGTTAAAGTGTTAGCAGCGCCCATTCACCCCTCTAATTTATTGGCGATTTCTGGCAACTATCTTACCACCCCCGTATTACCTTCAATACCCGGTAGTGAGGGCGTTGGCCAAGTGGTAGAGCTATCCTCGGAAGTCACTCACCTTACTAAGGGTCAATTAGTGCTCCTTGCGGGCATGGGCACTTGGAGCGAAGAAATAGTTGCGCCGGCGGCCATGGTCATTCCCCTACCCGACCTCGGCAAGCCAAGCGCGGAATTAATCGAACAACTTTCTATGAGCACGATTAACCCGCTAACTGCACTCCTCATGCTGAACTCTTATGTTGACCTGAAAGAAGGCGACTGGATTGTACAGAGCGCTTCAAATTCGGCAGTGGGAGGGTATCTTATTCAGCTAGCCAAGCAGCGTGGTATAAAAACGGTTAATGTGGTTCGCCGCGAAGGTTTGGCAGAAGACTTGATGGCTAAAGGCGCCGACGCGGTGTTAATCGACGGCCCTGATCTTGCCCAACAAATTGCCAGTGCCACTAACAATGCCCCAGTTGTTTTGGCCATTGACGCGGTAGGCGGTGACACCTTTTCTCGGTTAGCCGAAAGCCTTGGTAATGGCGGAACCTTAGTGACTTACGGCGTACTCTCAGGAAAGTTCCCCACGTTAAACCTAGGCACCGTGCTTCGAAACGATATACGCGTGCAATCATTCTGGCTAACCCGCTGGTTTGGAGCTGCAACAATGGCTGATAGACAAGCAGCCTTCGGACAAATTATTCCATTAATCGCAAGCGGCGCACTAAAAGCCAATATTGATTCACGCTTTAGCGTTACCCAAATTAAAGAAGCCGCCACCCGTGCGGGCCAACGCGGCAGAAACGGCAAAGTGCTGATTGTTCCACACGCACACTAATAGCCTCTGCCTACCTCACCATTCACAGCGTCTTATTCCTCACCAATAAGACGCTGTGATCATTTAAAATAAAAACCACTTGGTAACTATCGATTCACCTAGTAAAACCTTAGCCCGCCAATTAAAGCCCTAGCGAACCTCCCTAAATATATTAGACACCGACAACGTTGTCGCCATGAGAGTAAGAAACCAATCGGCTTAACTCCATTATGCTGCGACCTGACTCCTGCTGAAGATCATTAAAAAAGCTCTGTGATTTATGCAGCGCCGATTTAGTGTTAACGCCCGTATCAATGATTTTATGCTTACGCAAAAAACCTTCTACATCACGGGTCATTAAAAAGGTATCTTTTCCTAATGAGCGCAGTGCATAAGGGCCAATATTCCCACCCAAACGCGTGCCATTTTTTTTCAAGTAAACCCATAAGCCAGTAATATCATCCACCGGCCATTCGGCAATAAATTCGGCAAAGCTAATATTGTAGTGTCGACGAACCGAGTCGATGAACATTGCATTTTCTCGGATTGCCCATATTTTTTTATAGTTGCGAATAATTTTTTTATCTTGAGATTTTCGCTCTAACATATCGTCGGGCATCATCAATAGTTTATCGATATCAAAGCCCCAAAATAGCTCTTCAAAATTGTCCCACTTTGCTTCAACCACGCGCCATACAAAACCCGACTGAAATACTTTTTTCGAGAACTCAGCCAAATAGGTCGCATCAGCAATGTTTTTGAGCTGCCTTTTGGTTTTAGGCTTGCTTAACATCACCTCTACTTGCTCGGCACTACCTTTTCTTAAGCAAGCCAAGTCATAAATACTGTTGTAATTAACCAAAACGCTTCCTCAATACCACGTTAAAAACAGACCAACCGTGCCATTCCAGACAGAAATCAAGAATCGTGTAGCGAGCGCCCCATAATACGTCTCATCGACAAATTTGTACTAAAGAATTACACCTTGCAAGTCTGACTGCACCTTCTCCTTAATTATTCCAGATTATCCACAAGCACTTAAAGACTACAACCGCTATAATTCGCGCCGCTACCACTCGCCAAGCCCTATAACTGCTGCTGAAGGCTCAGTTCAGGGCCGGCCCTATCAATTAACAACACTATGGAACGAGCATGACTGATATCGATTTATCTAGCACCGAAGCAAAAGCGTCTTATGGCGTGGGTTTACAGATGGGCCAGCAGCTGAAATCTGTTTTTAACAATGTGTCACTAGCCGCAGCTATATCTGGCATTAAGGACGGCTTTAACAATCAGGCTCCTCGCCTAGAAAGTGCGGCCATTAACGAAGCATTTGAAGCGATTCAGCAAATCATGCAGGAAGAAGAAAAAGCCAATGCCGGTAAGTTTGCCAAAGAAGGCGAAGATTTCTTAGCCGCAAATGCGCAACGCGATGAAATTACAATAACCGAATCAGGCCTACAGTACGAAGTGCTTGAAGCAGGCGATGGCGAAAAGCCGCTGGCAACCTCAACGGTTAGAACGCACTATCGTGGCACCTTAATTAATGGCGAAGAATTCGATAGCTCTTATAGCCGCGGCGAGCCGACTGAGTTTCCTGTTAATGGCGTCATTAGCGGCTGGACTGAAGCGCTGCAGTTAATGCCTGTTGGTGCTAAATGGAAGTTATATATCCCTTACCAACTAGCTTATGGCGCAAAAGGCGCTGGTGGTGCAATTGGCCCATTTCAGGCTTTGGTTTTTGAGTTAGAGCTTATCGCCATTTTGTAGCTTGTATTTTGCCCATTCGAACTAGTTGGGCGGCTTCTTGATCTACAAAGAACACCTTTGAGAAAAACGCAAAGAAAAAAACTTATGGCCCACAGGTCATAAGTTTTTTTTACAACAGAGCCTACTTAACAGGCATGGAAGGTGCGAGCTTACTGATGAGCGGCTGCAAATACGGCTCAAAGTTTTGCCACTGATCGACACCGCTCTTATAAAGCGGCTGCCTTACCTGCTCTGAACTTGCGGTACGCACTGCGCGCTCGGTTTTATGAAATTCTAAACAAGCGCTTTCAAATGGAAGGCCGCAATAATCGAGAATAGCGTTGACTTGGCCTTCGATATTGGCGATTACATTTTCGTACTGAACGCGTAAAACCTGCTTCGGGGCAACCTCATCCCAATGCTTCATCAGGGTCACATAATCGTTATAGTACTGACTAATATCATCTAAGCTATACGAAAATTCTTGCCCCTCGGCGAATAGCTGTTTGAATCCGCTAAAGCAACAAGCCACCGGATGCCTTCTTGCATCGATGATTTTGGCATTGGGCAAAATCGCTTTAATCAAACCAATATGTCGGAAATTGTTGGGCATTTTATCGATAAAGAAGGGGGCGTCACCACGATGGATTTTGGTCTCGTCGATATACTGCTTACCCAAATCATAGCGCTCTTGCGCAGACAGCTCTGCGATTAACTCAGGATAGCCGCCGCTGTCTTTTTGCCGACCTTTGCGTCTAAGTTTTTGCGCAATAGAAAGCATATGAGGTAACTCAAGCGTACCGTCAACCATGCTGTGTGATGACAAAATTTGCTCCAACAAGGTAGAACCAGCTCGCGGCAAACCCACAATAAATATTGGCGCAGCATCGGGGTAGCCATCATGAGCCAACCGTTCAATGCTTGCCTTATTGAAAAAGCTTTGTTGCGACAATAGTTCTTCGGTCATTTGCTCAGCGTCATAACTGCTTTGAATTTTTTTGACGCGGTTGCCCTTCTCATAATAATCAAACGAAGCATTCCAGTCATGCCGGTCCTCAAACGCCTTTCCGAGTGCAAAATAAAGAAAAACGCTGTTGGCTGGCGTCAGTGCTTTATTTTTTTCGATAGTGACCATGCTGTCAATTTCGGCATCGCTAAACTGATACGTTTTTAAATTGGACAACGCATAATACGCCTCGCCATAGCTAGCATTGTTTTTTATGGCCGCCCTGTAACTCTCAATGGCCTCAGTCTGTTTACCCCAGGTTTTTAGTGCATGGCCTTTGGAAGTATGAGTAATCGAGTCGCCAGGAAGAAGCGCTAAAACTTTATCAAATAGTGCAACGGCTTGCGCATAAGCGCCCACTTGCAATTGCGAGATGGCATACATAGATTGGAACTGTGGATTATCTACATGCGCTTTTGCCAACGCCTTAGCAGCAGCCAAAGAAGCCTCGAACTTTTGACGGCGGCGCAACACTTGAATGTAGTCTATTTTTAAGCGCGCATCATTGGGGTTAAATTCAATGGCGCTTTCAAGTACAAACTCGGCCTCCTCTATCGCACCTACGCGCAGAGCGATATCAGCAAGCAAGCGCATACCCTCAGCATGGGTGGGTGATTGCTGCAAAAACTTCTTACACAGCGCCTCTGCTTTAAACAGCTTACCTTGCTCAATTAAATCGGTAACCGACACTAGGACCTTGGGGAGATTTTGCAACCTCTGCAATTGCAGCGTTGCCTGCTGCGCAGCTGCCGGACGACCCATTGAGGTGAGTATTTCAGACTGAGCCTGCCAACTCGCGATAAGAGCAGGGTTTAATTGGCAGGCGGCTTGATACGCAACCAACGCTTGGGTAAGTATATTTTGAGCGCGGTATAGATGCCCCTGCTCTTGGTAAACGCGGCCTTTGTCTAAAGACATGTCCTTTAAAAGATCAAGGTAACGTTGAGCCTCGGTATAATTGTTTTTGTAACGGTAACAAACAGCTGCCATGTAATTAACATCTGGACTGGTAGTATCGTGCGTTAATGCTATCTGCAGTTCGGCAAGCGCTTCATCGAGTTGGCCGCTAGCGATTTTTTTTTGAATGTCAGCAGCATTAATGGTTTTATTGGAATCAGTCATAGTGTTTACTTTGTTTAAAAAAATAAGGCCCAGCTATTATATAGCCAGGCCTTATTATGAACGTAGTTTTTATTTAACTACCAACCTTATTTTTGCACTAAAAAATAAAGCGCTCAGTTAAACAGCATACCGCAAATTTTAAATGTCGTATGACACTCGGAAGCCTACAGTCCGCGGTCGTGCAACGGTAATACGATCAACATTGAAAATCGCGTTGCCAGAAATCTCAGCACGCTTGTCAAACAAGTTATCGATATATAACTCGGCCGACCATTGATCGCTAGCAACGCCGGCAGTCACTCCCACTAGTGTCCAGCTATCTAACATCGTACGGTTAGGTACCACAATGTCGGTGGCCGCTTCGTCCGAATAACTGACATGGCCCATGACATGTGCGATCTGTCCGGTAGTTAAATCCCACTCTTGGCGAAGCTGAAGATTCAACTGTAATTCCGGCGCAAAGGCTAACTCGTCACCCTCTTGCACAAAATCGGTAACAAAACTCTCTGTGATTTCAGTATCAAGCAAAGAGAATCCGCCGCTAACCGTCAAGCCATCAGTTGATGGCGGTAACCAGATAAACTCACCTTCAACACCTTTAACTTCAGCATCTGCAGCGTTGTCTGAGAAAAACAAGTTGACAATATCCGCATCAAATATGCCGACCTGTAAATCTTCTACCTCTACAAAAAAGGCACTGCCGTTCAAGCGAAGACGGCCATCGAGCAAATCAAGCTTCCAGCCAAGCTCATAGTTAGTTACGTCATCTGTATTAACAGAAAACGGAACTGTGTAGTCACGTGGTGCGGGGGCCGCGGTGCCACCTGGGCGATTCAGAATACCCGGACGAAACCCTTCAGACCATGTCGCATAGTAGAGTTGATTTTCGTTTGGCGTCCAAGACAGACTGACCTTACCAATGACGCCATCCGTTTGCGCAGTATCGTTAGGGCCACTGAAAAGCTGATCTAAATTATTACCCGCATTGTTATCGGTCGTTGCGCCTTTGTTGCCGAAGGAGCCGGCGGCACTACCTTTGAGATCGACCTCAACGTCATACCAGCGAGCACCAAACGTAGCCGAAAACTGCTCCGAAATATCAATGCTTAGCTCACCAAACACAGCGTACTGCTGATCTGTGCGCAGCACATCATTTCTGAAAAGAACGCCTTCAGGGTAGGGACCCGTGTCACTAACAGACGAACCCTGAGCCGAAAAATTCGGTCCAAAACTCTCCGCGCCCAGCAATTCAGAGCCCGGGTAGGTAAAGTCATTCAGCTCGCGTAACTCTAAATCACTATAAAAACCACCAAAAGTCGCCCTTATTGCTTCACCTTGATCGGTAGAAAAACGAAGCTCGTGGGTTTGAACCTGAGTCTCTACAGCACTGCCAACGAACAGATTAGGTGCTTGGCACGTTCCCGAAGGGAGATTGTCAATTGGTGGAAGACCGCCATCATCGCCTGGATAAGCGACACTGCTGTTGCAAATATAATAGGGGATGTACTGTCCGGCAAATAAATAGTCGGTGTAGTCAACGCGCTGGTTACTTTCTCGATCGGTAAAGGCCCCTGTATAAACTGCATCTAGGGCGCCCAGCCTCCCTTCTAGCGTCCAATTTACATTAACAAATTCATCCTCCAGCGTATTGTCTTCATAACGCTGAATTTCGAGGTCACCTAACTCTGGGTCGACAAAGAATACACCCTCAGAATCCATAGTTTGCTGTGTAACGCCTACTAATAGCTTCCAGTCGTCATTGATCTGCCACAAACCGCTTAAACGAGTACCCGCATAAGTCACTTCGTTAAAGTCATCTTCAACCTTGGCACCATTATCCGCCGGGTTGAATGTTACTCCTGTGAGATCTACGCCGCCTTGTATACCACCTGGCTGAAATCTTGCGCTTGATGCTGCAGTAATACTGCCCGCTACGTTGTCGATATAGCCGCCTTGGTTATCAACATAAACCACACCACGCAAAGTCACCGAGTCACTCACTGGCGCGTTAATCATTGCCTCAACATTATTGCTTGGCTCACCATTTTGAGTGAATGCGGCACCAAATTTAACCTTGCCTGAAAAACCCG
>Ga0213865_10000671_pt1 | contig 23096 bp, 14 predicted proteins | sample PICome_6_FD_160100 | JGI IMG/M metagenome (GOLD analysis project Ga0213865, IMG submission 160100) | Coastal seawater microbial communities near Pivers Island, North Carolina, United States - PICO282 | ecosystem: Environmental > Aquatic > Marine > Coastal | place: USA: North Carolina...
AAATTGCAAATCCACCCCACATTTCAGCCACATCCAAATCAAAAAAACAAAAAAACACCCTACAATTCAGTGCATGCGCCCCCAAAAATTAATATTTGACAATTAAAATAATTCACCATTAAATGTACGTTACAAAATTAAACCAAAAATCCTTATGCACACTCCGCAACTTAATTCCTATCTGCGTACTGCCGCCAACATCACATTTTTCGCACTATTAACCATCAACCACAGCGACTCACAAGCCAGCACAGTCATATTCGAAGACCACTTCGAGCAGGCTGATACAAATATAGCTGCTGAGATCGCATCACCCTCGCAGCGCGGGTCCGGTCAAAACCAAAGCGCAATAAAGTATCTATTTAGAGGTAACATTGCGATCAACAGCGACGGCAGCACTACACACAATGCCTTACGCATTGCCAACCATGCCCTCGACTTCAGTGCTGGACTAAAAACTAACAAAAACCAACAAGTCAAGGCCCCCGACACCAATGGAAACAGTTCACCCGGCCCCTTCATCCGGGATTTAGCCTTTATTGATAACACGTCCGGATCTGAATTTAATTGGGCCCCACTGCTGGGTAATCACTATGAGATTAGTTTTCAAATGCAAGCCACCTTCAATGCGCCACTGGCCTTCAGCATTTCCGATGTCGTGACACCGGGACGCTACAATCCCCACATGCAAAAAGTGTACGACTTTGGACTGTCTAACTGGGCTAAAAACTGGGTTATGGGGTCTGACGGCAACTACACATCGAAGGATGCGGTTGCTGGCGCTCAGCCTGCTAAAACCTACATCTTGCGAATTGTCATCGATGAAAGGGCTGCAGTGCCGACAGCACAGGTGTATGTCAACGAGGTCCTCATTAAAACACTCGCTATCAACTTCGAAAAAACAGCGCGCTACTTTCAATTCAACGCCCGAGATGGTTATGGAGGCACACTCGATGCGCTCATCATTAAAAGGCTAGCGCCGCACGCAAGCGCCACAGGACAATCCACCCACACTCCTATCGTCCAAAAGCAGCCACTCAATTAACACCCAACATTTAGTAGACTGCAGCCTCACGGCTTTCAAATGGTTCGCTTCCAACGTTTGTGCCCCCCCGCACAGCGAAGGCATTGTGTCTCGCCACTCAAGCGCATTCTGCGTGCCGCTTCGGCAGCCTTCACCATGACGCAAGCCCATTATAATTTTTGTAAAAATACGCCTTAAATTCAATTAAAGATCCCACAGGTCGTTAGTAGTTTAAGTGATGAATCCCACCTCGCTGCATAGCTCGACGTCCTGTATCCGCTGAGCCAATTGCTGCCAACTCTTCGCTGTTCAACTAAGCGTGTCACTTTTATGATCCCCTAACATCATGCTGAACCGATTACCCCCACCCGCGCAGCAAAGAAAACCGAGCCTTCTGACTTTGCTCCATTTCATTTTGCAATCACCCCAGTCCTTGCTTGCATGATGATTTCGAATGCAACTAGGCCCAAGGGCTTTGCCCTCGTGACTGCGCTGTCATTAATGGGTTTCGTCCTACTACTGATACTGTCGATAACAAGTCTAGCAGAAATCGAAATTCGCTCTGCACAGGCCTCAAAAGCACACATATTGGCCAAACAGAATGCCTTGATTGGCTTAAAGTCTGCCATCGGCAATTTACAGAAATTAGCAGGCCCTGATACGCGTATTACGGCGACAGCTGAATCGATAGCCACAGCCAATGGTCCGCGTAACATTACCGGGGTTTGGCGCTCATGGGAAGGTAGCGATCATTATGACAGCGGGGATTTTATCGGACAAGCCATTGCCCCTAATTACGCCAGCAAACTGCAAAGTGGCCAGCTTGAGCCCGAGGCAACCAGCAGTGGGCGCTTTCTCGGATGGCTTTGCTCAGATGCACTCAGCAACAATAACCCCAAAGACCCACCAGACTTGTCTCAAGTGCTTGCAACGACCGTTCCGCTGCTCACATCTGAGCAGGAAAACTCTACTAATGAGGTGCATGTGAATCCCACACCCATTCACGATGCAGGGCACTTTGCATGGTGGATCAGTGGAGAAAATAGCAAGGCACAACTCAAACATCAGGCGAAACCCGCAACGACAGACAAATCGGCGAAACGCATCAGTACTTTCGGGGTCGCTGACGCTGAAGTGTTCAATTTAACAGCCCATGCCCGGCTGAACACCGTCAATTCTCTGGAAGCTTACAATGTGCTGTCAAGAGTTGACAGCGACAATACCGAACTCAATCCAAGCGACCAATACCGACATGATTTAACCGCATGGTCTCGTGGCTTGCTCACCAACGCCGCCACAGGCGGGTGGAAACGCGATCTATCCTTAATGAGTGAAGATTGGGATGCCCTTCCCGCGACTGGCCTGCCCTTTTTCACTCTAAAACCCGGCGTTGAGACATCTGCCCGCAAAGCAAGCGCAAATTTAACAGATGCTCAACAGCTTATTTATCCATGGGCCAACAGTAGCGATAAAACGCCGGGCGGCCGACCATTCGTTTCATCGCCTAGTGCCTCATGGACGGCACTACAAGACTTTTGTATGCAATACCGCATGATTTCGAGTAGTACAGAAAGCGGCCGGGTCGCACTCCCAGCTGTAGCATATGGAACAACCGAAGTGGCCAGCCTAAGACGCGATAAAATTCGGAGGCATCCCTTTGTCGCACGGCTACATTGGGTATTTTCCTACGCTGCGACTGAAGATCCGGCTTTCACAGATGCAAACAGTCAATACACTGCCTGTATCGATATGAGTCCGGTGATCACGCTGTGGAACCCTTACAACGTCGAACTCACAATTGATCCCATAACTGCCAAACTAAGGAACAATTGGCCCATGGAATTCAATCTGAGGGTTCTCAGATCTAGCTCGGGCGCAACTGATGACTTTGATAATATCGAAATGAAAGACCTTGTAAACGGCGACGACTTACAAATGCAGCTCAATGGGGGTGGATCTGACAATACGATTACCTTACAGCCGGGTGAAACACGTGTTTTCACCGCACAAGCGGCATCCCCCACTATAGGTAGCTCCCTGGTCCAGCTGTACCCCGGTTATCGCAACGGAGGTGGATTTCGCTACTATCGACTGAATGATGGGCTAGCGATACAGGGAGCGGCTGCTGATCGCTTCTATACAACAATCGCAATGAGTTACTATGGGATACAATTCGATACGAATGATCGCAATGGGGATCAGATTTCTTTTCATTACGCACCGACCCCCCATAAAGATGGAAAACCCGTTTACAGCGATTTTCCACTGACCCAACCAGCTCCATCCGACGGCCCAGAAGATAGCTTAGAACTCCAGAAATTGAAAGATTTTCCGATTCCATTTTTGGCATCCTCTTGCTCTATTGGTTCTGCGACAATCTTAGACGGAGATCGCAGCGGCAAAGGCTTTTTAAGAAACAATCCCCTCAAGGCCGTCTCGGAACATTTTATGCAACGGGGCCCGCTGTATAAATGGAATTATTTCGCGCTCAACGGCTATAGCGGCACAGGCTTTCCGGAGTCTACAGGTAATCACAGCTATATTGGTATGGGTTTAGGGGTCAGCGACGGGCTCACCCATCTTATCGCTGCTGAATTGCCAATTCAACCGCTACAATCCTTAGCGGAACTGCAACATTTTGACATTACATATACAAATCCTGTACGTCCATATGCCTTTAATGCGATCGCTAACAGTCACGCCTACGCAACATTCGCGAAAAATGAAGTTATTAACAGAAATATAGAGACGAGTAGAAAGCCTTACTGCCTAGATCATAGCTATTTGGCTAACCATCTGCTGTTTGATGATTGGTTCGTCTCATCAATTGCGCCTGAAACGACTGCATGGACTTCTACTATAAGCAGATCCCACGAAGAAGTGTACCAAGAGCACCTACAGCAAATCGCTCCTCTGCCAAATCATGCTTACCGCCCCAGTATCCCAGCGGCATCACGCAGTGAGGCAGAAAGCCGTATCAACACAGATCTAGACCCCGCAACTGCATGGCGAGAGATCGCATCGAAGCTGAAAGTCGAGGGGATGTTTAACGTCAATTCAACCTCCATTCCTGCCTGGACAGCCATTCTACGAAATTTACGGTCTGCAGACGTTCCGACCGTGAAGTACTCCGCATCTGCTTGGGAGTTGGAACTAGACGCAGTCAACCAAGATTTGACCCCGATTGGCCGCAGCCGCGTCACTGGAAGTGACAGTCAGACGCTTGGCAACTCTCCAAAACAAGGCAACCACACAAAGCTCAGTGATCAACAAATTGATGCCCTTGCGGTTGAAATTGTTAAGCAGGTAAAATTAAGGGGCCCATTCCTATCGTTATCGGAATTCGTAAACCGCCAGCTTAGCAACAACAGCGATTTAGCACTAGCTGGAGCCATCGAGGCTGCACTACTAGAACTGTCTAGTCGTGGTGGAAACGATAATCCAAACAAAAAGATGCGCAGCCATTTCCCAGATCAAGTACCCAATTCATGGGCCAAGCGTGGTACCAACAACTTCAAAGATGCGGCCAAAGGTTATGTTGCATACGGACTCCCAGGCTGGATTCGGCAAGCAGACATCTTGCGCTCGCTAGCTCCGATTCTCTCCGTGCGGGATGATTCCTTCGTGATCAGAAGCTACGGCGATACGCAAGATCCAATTACGGGCAAGACACTTGATCGTGCTTGGTGCGAGGCCGTCGTTCAACGCAAAGCTGAATACGTCGATAGTCAATCAGACAATTCCACCACACTCCCTAGTAGCGCCACCCTCAATTCGGATGCAAACGCCCGATTTGGCAGACAATTCGAAATTGTCTCATTTCGTTGGCTGAGCGCCGACGAAATTTAGAACCCAACTTATGAAACTATCGCAAACGATCCTCACGCTCATGAGTCTGTACTGTATAGCAGGCTCCCTTTCAGCGAAACGTACATTCCAAGTCATTTACTATCCAGCACCCGCGTCTGCTCCAAAGCAGGCTGTCATGTACGGAGAATCCGGACAATTCAGTCCGGTCAAGCTAACACGCTTCAATCTATCAAATAAGCAAAAATTACCCGATAACGGTGAAACCTATGTCCTCTTACCCCGTCAAATCAATGCTGACGAAACCCTGCCTCAAACGGCTCCACGCTTTCAGATTCCAAGCGCATGGGAGCAATGTGTACTACTGATATCCCATGATCCCAATAATACAAGTTTGCCAATAAAGGTGCATCCGATTAATGCTAGCGCATCTGTCTTTGGCCCCGGAGAGTGCTACTGGATTAATCTCAGCGACGCAATGGTGGGTGGCACGATTGGCGAGCAGACATTGCTAGTCAACCCCAGAAGTATGACCATCACGAGCGCAGCAGCGAAAACTATTAGCGATTATCCCGTCCTGATTGATTGTGCCCTGCCAGGCGATCAGCAACGACGTCAACTCGTTCGCCAAACTTGGCGTCACAACCCGCGCATGCGCAAATTAGTCTTCATCCAGCCAATGGATCCACCAAGAGTCGCTAGCCTTTATTGCGCAGACTTTTAATAATCAGATAAGCAATATGCCAATGTCCACAATAAAATACTACGCGCTCGTTGCAATCACTGCCGGTGCCCTATCTGCTAACGCTGCAATGCCCCAGTCCGCTGAGCTATTTTCGCTGGCGAATAATCCTGCTGCCGAGCCTGCCCCTAAGAATGAGACATGGCTTGCAGCCCATTGGAAACGCGACAAGGCCCTACAAAATCATGACTTCGATATCTTACTGATTGGAGACTCGATCACACACGGCTGGAAACGGCACCCAGCCCTCCTAAAAGAAGTTTTCCAGGACAAAAAAGTTGTGAATCTAGGGCATTCCGCAGACAAAACTGAAAACATTCTTTGGAGAATGCGTCATCATCGTTTTGATGGCATCTCGCCTAAATATGCTGTCGTGATGGTCGGAACTAATAATACCAACCATGATGCCTACTCTGTTGATGAAATTGCAGGTGGTGTCGCCGCCATCGTACAAACAGTATACACACAGTTGCCACAGACCCAAATACTCCTTTTTGGCATTTTCCCACGGGGTTCGCACGATCAGCGGGTTCAAATAAGCAAAGGGCTCACACAGGCTAAAATGAATCCACAATGGAAAAAAATCGATCGTGTGAATCAAAAAATTAAGGCTCTGGCCGACGCGAAGCGCATCACTTACATAAACATCAATGCTAACTTCTTAAACGCTCAAGGCGAACTGCCCCTAACGAATATGCCGGATCTACTCCACTTGAGTGAGGCTGGCTACCAGGTATGGGGCCATGCCATCAAAACTGCCATCAATTAAAGCCAAAACGCACAGCCCACAGTTTACAAAATTGAAACGATAAAACATCTATGAAGTCTCTATACAGCTATCTCATCCTCTTTACAGGGCTCGCATCTATCAGTACTGCCAGCGAAAAACTCCTTGATTACTGGGATGAGACGATCCGCCTATTCGGAGCGGGTGATACCAAACATTCCATCGACCGTTTTGCCCAAAAGAGCGGCCACAAAAAAGTGACAGCATTCCAGTACGATTTGAGTGACAAGGTGTGCGGCGATTTCAGTGTTCGCTACGCCCCTGCCCAGAGTCAATCCAGTGCTCGCTTTGGCTTCATGACACAACTATGGAAAAACTGGTTCAAATTGGATTCGAATTTCAACCTAGAATTCCAAATGAAGGTGGAGGATCCATCGGTACAAGATAGCTGGCAGGTACAAATCGTGGATGCCCAGAATCGTGTCGCAACCACCACCCTCGACGGCGCCAATACGCAAGGCCATTGGCAGGCATTTGCGATAAGCCTTTCCCAATTTAAGCGCCCTGCAGATTTTGACCTAAATAGCATCAAATTGGTGCAGTTCGAGGCTGGCAACTTCTCACCCAATGCGGTCGTCAAATTCGACAAAATCGCTTTCAGCAAGGGCAAGCAGTATTTTGGCATTACAGATAAAACGGTCGATCAGCGCATACGTGAAGCGGAGGCGACCAAACGTCTGCGCACAGATTTGTCCATGCAAAAAAGTTCGAAACACAAATGGCCCCTAATGAAAGCCTTCGCCCTGCTCTATCTGAACAAAAACTTAGAACAGGCTGACCAATTTCTTAATGAGGGTTTAGACAAAGCGCTCACCCAGCATCACTGGGATCTTTTCCAGAATTCAATGATGTGCCGAATCTATTATTATTTCTCAAACCGAGCGGGGATACACAAAGGCCGCATGAGTGCGGACACAGAAAAGAGGCTGCTCGAGGTACTATGGGAGCGTACTTACGTCAAGAACGACATTCACTGGGCACGTCAGTCGACCTGGTATCTCGACGGAAGTGAAAACCATGATCTGAGCGCCAAGGCCTCATGCCTAGTTTCTTCACGAATCTTTATGCATGAACCAGACTATAAAGACCGCATCTACCCCGACTACGGTTTCGGTGGGGGCTATTTCTATGGTCACTCAGGCTATCTTCGCACTCATCCTGTAGAGAGCCGTATACATGCAAGCGGCGGTCGGGCAAACCTCAAAGACGGCAAAGAATATAAAGCGCAGGATCATTACGAGGCCTGGCTTGAATTCTTCAAAGATTATTTTCCAGAGCGTGCAAAGCACGGTTTTTTTGTGGAAAATTATTCTAACGTCTACAGCAAACACAGCTGGAACATGATTGAACTGATCCGATCATTTAGCGGCGATGATACCCTGACGCGCATTTTGAATGATTTTGCTGACCTATATTGGGCGGCCTGGGTTCAGGCAGCCCCGGGGGGCATCCTCGGCGGCCCCAAGACCCGGCACCATTCTGCGCCGGGCGGTTATGGCTCCAATGCCGGCATGATCACTAACAAATTGGGCAGTCTGGGAGCGCATGGAGTGTGGGGCTATTGGAACGCACTCAGCAGCTATAAACTACCCAGAGTCGTCTGGAAAATGGCCCTCGATCGCGAAGGTATGGGCACATTCATCTACCAAAGCAGGGGAATCGGTGAGGACGTCAATAAACTTCCTCGACCGCCTGGCACCGAGCGCAGCCTAGTGATCGAACCGAATTCGCGCTTTCTAAAATATGTCTACGTCACCCCGCAATACACCCTGGGAACCCAGATGGATTATCCTCTGGCCGCTCATTCACACTTAAGCACTGCAGGTCGCTGGCATGGCATGACCGTAACCTCCGATGCAAAGGCTCGCATTGTGCCCGTTGGTATCGGCATCACACCAAACTATCAAAAACTAGGCTCTACCATAGATGGCAAACTTTACATGGAGGTCATGTATAAAACTGCACAGCATGAAAATACGCTGATCTTTCAACGCACAGAAAATTTCCTCACGATCAATCCAGATTGGTTCCCTTCTATGTCACATCGGCGCAGCAAGCAAGGTGTTTATATCGGAAAAGCATGGGACACAGTCCAAGAAGATGCAGGCTGGATCTTCATGCAAAAGGGACATGTCTATGCCGGCGTACGTCCAGTTTTACGTGACGTTGAGTTTGAGAAAGCAAAGATGGGTCAGATCCGCACATTCCAAAGACCGCACGATGATGCGACCGTAAAAATGGATGAGACCTGTTATTCATGGAATGAAGATAAGAGTATCCTCCTATTACAGGATGATTTCATGCCAGTAATAATACAAAGTGGCGACCAAGCGAGCTTCGGTAGTTTTAGCAATTTTATCCAATCCGTTAAGAATGCTCAACTTGAGCTCTACAACACAGTTGTTCAAGAATTCGATGAGCTGGTCTACACCCCCCCCGGACAGGATGCCCCGGAGATGATCTTCAATGCTGCCAATATGGAAATCCCGCGCATCGGTGGCGAGTACATCGACTACGAATATCCAATGACCTTCGACAGCCCCTTTATCCAATCCAAGTACGGCAGCGGTAAAATCCGGATACAATACCATGGAGAAAAACTGGATCTCGATTTCTCGAAATCAGCAGGCTGGAAATTTTGGAGATAGCTAGCCGCATCCACGCCCTAAATATATTCCATACATATTAAGCACTTACAGAAGCTATTGCCCACCATGAAACGATTAAAAATAAATATTCTTCAATTTTTATTAGCCGTTAGCTGCTCATGCGAGCTCTCGGCAAAGAATACTGAGTATCTAGATAATTATACCGAACAGATACGCCTGTTTGGAGTCGCTCCTCAAAATTTGAACATTGATCACAATCTGAAAAAACGGCTACACCCGTCTTACTACTTTATCGGCTGGCACAAAGCCCATAAAACGCCGGGGATCGGTTATGATCCAAGCGACAAAATGGTCGGTGATTTTTCCACTTACTATGAGCCCAATACTTCCAATCAGGCCGCTAAATTTGGTTTCATGACGAACTTGTGGGGATATTACCCAAAATTGGACGAAAGTTTTAGTCTGAAATTTTTCCTCAAAACTGATCAGGTCACTCACGAAGAATGGCCTGTCGTATTTGTCGACCATCGAGGAAAGACCGCAAAAGGCATTGTAAAAAATGTGAATACAAATGGTGAGTGGAGGCCTTGCTCGATCGACTTGAATCAGCTGGTAAAAGAAAAATCCTTCAACTTAAACGCCATAAAACTATGTGAGTTTGTGGCCTCAAACTTTGCGTCCAATGCTCGCATTAAATTTGACTTCATTCGATTCGAAAGTCCCAGCGGCACCGTTATTGGTATTACTGATAAACCCATAGAGCAAATACTGTTGGAACAAAAGGCGACACACGCAGCGCGTACTCAGGCAGCATTTGAGGCTTCCGCCAAAAAAGCCCATAAACCCATCATCAGCGCTTTTGCAATGCTATTTTTAAATAAGGATCTGGCAAAGGCTAATCGCATTATTCGCGAAGATTGTATAGAAATGGCTGAGAAAAATCCATGGTCTCTACTGAGCACCCCTATGTACTGTCGGCTCTACTTACTCTTTTCCAAGCGTTGTGGACATTACCCAGGCCGACTAGAAGCGGAAACAGAAAAGCTACTACTAAAAACCATCTGGAATCGCACTAAGCATAAAAACGACATCCACTGGGCGCGTACCAGTACTTGGTATCTGGACGGAAGTGAAAACCATGATCTCAATGCTAAGGCCTGCAACCTAGTCTCTTCACGTATATTTATGAACGAGCCGGACTATCAAGATAGGATCTATCCCAACTATGGCTTTGGCGGTAGCTATCATTATGGTCGAGCAGGTTACTACGGAAACGATGTAGACCCGTCTACCCGAGAAGGTGGCGGACGCGCTAGCCTGAGCGATGGCAAACAATATACCGCAAAAGACCATTACGTAGCATGGCTGCGCTTTATGAAGGAATATTTTCGTGAACGTGCGAAACACGGCTTCTTTCTCGAGAACTCCTCAAGTGGCTATTCCAAGCACACCATGAATATGGTCGATCTAGCCTACGCTTACTCCGGCGATGACGAACTGCAACAAATTATTGATAACTTCATGACGCTTTACTGGGCGGACTACGTGCAGACAGGCATCGCCGGTATTTCAGGAGGACCCAAAACACGCCACCACTATAAAGTTGGTGGTTATGATGCGAACTCTTTTATGCTCTCATCCCTGCTAGGGGGCCCCGCAGACGGCAGCATTTGGAATTACTGGAGTAACCTTAATGGCTACGAACTACCCAAAATAGTACAAATGATGGCTCTAGATCGTAAGGGTATGGGACAGTTTGTTTACCAATCACGAGGCATTGGCGAAGAAGTCTCCAGTATGCCCAGACCAATGGGAACCGAACGAACACTCATTATCAACCCAGAATCAAAGTTTCTTAAATACTCCTACGTGACGCCCAGTTACACTCTCAATACCCAAATGGATCATCCACTCGCTATTCATTCTCATTTAAGTAAGAGTGGTCGATGGCATGGATTGACTGTAGCTCAAGACGCTGACGCTCGTGTGGTACCTGTTTATATACCAATTGAACCTGACTTTCGCGGCAAACAAGATGCGTTCAGTCTGGAAGGGATGTATAAAACTCTACAGCATAAAAATACTTTGATCGTACAGCGGAGCCGTTCCTATGCTGAATTAAACCCAGACTGGTACCCTTTGTATAAGCAACGTTGCGACCAAGGCATCTACATTGGCCATGCATGGGACGAACAAATTGAACAAGGTGGCTGGATCTTCTTACGCCGAGCAAATACCTATGCCGGAATTCGCGTTGCGCTAAAAGATACTGCTTATGAAAAAGACAAATTAAAAAGAAGTACTGAACGTACTCAAGGTGGCTTCCACAATCCAGATGATGATGCCACCGTCAAAATTGCTGATAAACCCTACGCCTACTCAGCGGATAAAAAGATAATTTTACTACAGGACCGATTTGCTCCCGTGATTATTCAAGCTGGCGATAAGGAAGAATTTGGAAGCTTTAATGCCTTCATCTCCCAGACGCGAGAAGCTGCCATTGCTCTCCACAAAACTGTGGTCCCAAACTTTAACATATTGCTATTCACTCCTCCGAGCGAGCATTCAAAAAAAATGATCTTCAATGCCAGCAATAATGAAATTCCGATGCTGGACGATACCTACATCGACTACGAATATCCAATGACCTTCGACAGCCCCTTTATCCAATCCAAATACGGGAGTGGGAAAATCCGCATTGAATATAGCGGAGAAAAACTGGACCTCGATTTCTCGAAATCAGCAGGATGGAAATTTTGGAAGTAAGTAAACAAACAAGCACAATTGACTCAAAAATCACGAATAAAGACTAAAACGCAATGAAACGGATCCATTATACTGCACTCTTAGCGACCTTGAGCTGGCTCACCGGCTGCGCAACCCAAATCCAGGAGCCAATCACATCAGAAGCGGTCGCCTATCATGAAGCAAGCAAGCTAAAATGGCAGGAGGTGTTTTTCGATGCCTTTACGGAAGATTGGCAGACACAATGGACGCTAGATGGCGAAGTGGCAACAGCAATCAACACGCCTGCAGGCATCGAGTTGACTGCAGGCCCCGAACGGATTGATGGACACCACATGGTGCTATGGACCAAGGACACTTTCGAAGGCGATGTAAAAATTGAATACGAATTCACCCGTATGGATACATCAGAGGTGGGCGTCAACATCCTCTATATTCAGGCAACCGGCAGCGGCCAAGGACCCTACCAAACAGATATTTCAAAGTGGGCTGATCTGCGTCGTGAGCCCGCAATGAGGCTCTACTATGATTACATGCATACCTACCACATCAGCTACGCTGTGAGTACTCCGGATACGGGATATGTGCGTGCTCGCCGCTATATGCCACATGCGACCGGACTCAAAGGCACCGCGCTCAAACCAGACTACTTTCCCAAAGGTCTGTTTGCAAGTGGTGTCCCCCATAAAATTACTGTCATCAAAAAAGACCGCGAATTGCTCATGAAGTGTGAGAATGCTGAACAGACGATCTACTGTCAGATGAAGAATCCAGACCTCCCAATTATCCGTGAGGGGCGTATTGGACTCCGCCTTATGTGGACGCGGGCTGCCCGAATCAAAAACTTCCGCATTTCACAAATCAAATAATCTATCTGTTTTTATCACTATGTACGTATATATTAAGGTGATTCTTTATCCTTGGACGGTTTCACTAATCGCATGCTGGGCTCTGCAGGCTCAGGCTGAACCGCGGCCTAATATCGTCTTTATTATGGCAGACGATCACGCCTCCCGCGCAATCAGTGCCTACAATCCTGATACGCCCGTAGCGACACCTCACCTCGATCGATTAGCAGCTGAAGGTATGCGCTTTAATAATATGGCTTGCGTGAATTCGGTATGCGGCCCCAGTCGCGCCAACCTTCTTAGCGGTCGCCACACTCAACAAAATGGATTCTTTAGCAATTTTGACGAGTTCGATGGTTCGCAAGCCACTTTTCCAAAACTGCTGCAGCAGGCAGGCTACCAAACTGCCATTATGGGTAAATGGCACTTAAACAGCCGCCCAACAGGCTTCGATCATTACAGTATATTGGCAGGCCATGGCCGCTTTTTTGATAGTCCATTTTTAGGCCCTAAAGATCCATGGAGAAAAATCGAAGTTTCCAGTGGTTATTTAACCGATGTCCTCACCGATAAATCCATTGACTGGATAAACGGCCGCGACCAGTCCAAGCCATTCTGCTTGATGATTCACCATAAGTCGCCGCACGAACCACATGAATATCCAGAAAAGTACCAAAACATCTTGAGCGATCAAGAACTGCCCTATCCATCCAACTTCGATACACCCCGAATACAGCGGGGTATGGCGCTGGAAAATGGATCCGGTCGGTGGTGCAAGTTAGAGCATGCCCATCCAGCCTGGCTCAATCAGAGCGCCCCCGAGGGGGTCATCGCAGGCACTGAAGCTTATAAGCGCTGGGCCTATCAAACCTTTTTTAAGGGCTACTATCGTCTCGTCGCCTCGCTAGATGATAATATCGGGCGCTTACTCGAATACCTTGATCAAGCGGGCCTAAGTGAAAATACGATTGTGGTGTATACTTCTGACAACGGTTTTTCCCTAGGAGAATTTGGTCTCTTTAACAAAATGTGGATGTATGAAAACTCGTTAAATATACCCTTTATTATCCGTTGGCCCGCAAAAATTAAAGCTGGAACGACAAATGATGCATTGACCAACATACTCGATATTGCTCCCACTTTTGTTGAGCTCGCCGAAGGGCAGATGATTCCTGAATTTCAAGGCCATTCACTTAAAGCTCTGCTGATGGGCGAGACTCCAAAAGCATGGCGGACCGAAACACTTTATCATTATCATGGGGGCTTCGATATTCCGGCCCACATGGGAGTGCGCGGCGAACGCTTCAAGCTGATTCATTTCTTAGAGAAGTCTCCGCCTGCAGGGACCTTTGAGCCCATCCCCTATTCGGGTAAGGGCAGCAATATGATCCAAGGTGAATCTTGGGAGTTTTATGATCTAAAATCTGACCCACAAGAGCAAAAAAACCTCTATCACAACCCTGAATATACCGAAGCCATTGAGCAATCTAAGGCTACTCTCAAGCGCCTATTGGAGCGTCATTACCACTCAGAGTAAAACTATGCGATCTTTCAACAAAGTTATTATCACAAGCGTGAGCTTACTGGCCTCGAGCATCTTGTGTCAGGCGCAGATGCACACAGCGTTTCAACAGACCAAGCTAAATCGCGATCTTTTGCGCGAACAAGTTCACAACACGATTGCCGGAACTCAGGAGCGCCAGGAAGCCATCCTTAGGAAGTCACTCGACAATCCTTTCCCGAAGACAGGAGCTTGGCGAGAAGCGTGGGTTGCATTTGGGGCCTATTATTTTGACGAAAAAATAGAGGCCGCTGAAGAAGGCATACTTCGAGTTCAGCAGCAATACCTACAGGAAGTACCTGAAGGTGCTCACTGGCATATTTACCTACTGGCTCGGCTTTACTGGATGTACTCTTCCAAAGGAGCCGATCCCAAAATGAGTCCGGCAGCTGAAGATGCCGTGCTGAAGGTGCTTTCACGCTCACTCAAGGTTAAAGGAGATTATGCGGTAGACCGCAACATGGCGGATCCCGAATTTATATGGACCTATAAAGGCAGCGAAAATCATCATTTGATGATGTATGTCAGTACTTGGTCTGCAGCCCATATACTCAGCCAATCCAAAGACTACTCGCGCTTCGAAGTCAAAGGGGTGCCCATGCATACACTAGCAAAAAATCTAGATGAATATTTTAAACTTTATCTTAAAGAGAAGGCGACCAAGGGTCTCTTAACAGAAATCTCGACGCCAACCTATGCGAAATATTCCTTAAACGTGCTCTACAATTTGTATGATTTTTCCAGTGATCCAGAATTAAAACAACTGACAGATAATTTCCTCAATCTGTATTTTGCTGACTGGGCGATTGAACAGTTTAGAGGCTTTCGGGGTGGCTCCAAACACCGAGCTTACAAAGGCGTCGCGTCCATGACTTTAAAGGAATCGACGGGATGGATCCCTTTTGGATTGTGTATTGAAAGTTGCCACCCTGGTTTCATGGCAGCAGCCACCACTCAATGGAGACCAAATCCACTGATTGTTGAACTCGCTTTAAGCTCAGAAAGCCGAGGCCAGTATGCAGTTACTTCACGTAGACCCGGCTTACGAACCGCGAATGCTAAGAGTGACAAAGAATGTTCCCCAGAGGGGGGTGAACTGCTGCGCTATACCTACTATACGCCACAATTTAATATGGGGATGAGTCTGGTTCCCGCTCTCAAATACGATGCATGGGTGCCGATATCAAGCCAGAATCGGCTCAATCAGATTCTCTTCTCTGGGGACCCACTAAGCAAAATCTTCACGCAACGCCCTATTCTGAGTAAAGGCAGCACCTATAATGCAGAATGGGGTGTCCAAGACAAAGGCGTTATGATCCTGCAGGCCCTCGATAAACCCTACTCAAAGTCGGTACATGGACAATACATCTACTTTAGTGAACTACTCGATCCCATCGAAAAAAATGGATGGTGGTTTGTTGAAAGCTCAGACGCTTATTGTGCTGTCAAGATTGTTGAAGGCGGAGCCACACTCCGAAAGCCGACTAAAGCAGATGGTCGCTATAGTCATGTACCCCCCAGCGGGCTCTACCTTGTACTGGAGGAGCCATTCTCGCCAATCATTTTCGAAGCCAATGCCAAAGAAAACTATAGCTCTATAGAGGCCTTCCAGGAGGAAATCTTCTCCAATAAGCTCCGCTCCAAAAGCCGATCGATTGAGTACTACAGCCGTGCTTATAATAATCATCTAACCCTTTACAGCGATTACTCTAAACTCCCAAAAATCAATGGGAAACACATCAATTTAAACCCATCCTATGTGTATCAATCCCCCTTCATCAATGCCGCATTCGGTGATGACAGCGTGCGTATTTCTATGGATGACCAAGAACTCATACTTAATTTTTAGGCAGAGCTTTCAATCGATATATCGCACCCAAAACGAAGTCTCCACGATTCACTTTGAAAATTTTATCCCATACCAACAATGACAAGTACACTCTGGCCACAGGTTAAAATAAAAAACAATTCTGGAGTACCCACCTTATCTGTGAATGACACTCCATCCTTTGCGTGGACTGGGCATCGCCCCTTTCTCCCCGGTCATGTGGAAGCTTATGAGCGCTTACATCATGCAGGCCTACGCCATATTCACATTGATGCGACTTGCTCCGAGGATATTTTTCATCCGGAGCTACGTTTCTGGGTGGGTCCCGACTCTTATGATGGATCTGCACAAGACGCATGGTTCAAACAAGTGACTCAAGCGGCACCCGACACGCTCATTCAGCTGCGAATTTATTGCGGGTGCCCCCAATGGTGGATCGATGCTCATCCCGATGAAGCTCAAATCTACGCAGATGGCAGCCGCGAGCATTCTTTTCAACGTTGTGAAAAACGAGCGATCCCCTCACTAGCCTCAGAAAAATGGCGTCAGGATTTAAAGAAAGCGCTCAAAAATTATATCCAATGGCTGGTAGAAAGTGGCTGGAGTCGGCGGGTTTCAGTCCTGTTCCTCGGCAATGGCATCACCTGGGAATGGGGCATTCTCGGCACTGACAAGATGCCTGACTACAGCACTGCTGCTCGCACTTATTTTCAAAATTGGTTACGGCAAAAATATGGTGACGAAAGCGCACTATCGACCGCATGGGGTAGGCCCATTGGCTTTGATAGCGCCAACATTCCGTCGGCTGAGCGCCGCACTGCTGCGAGCGTTGCTGGATTACGAACAATCCCTATACATCAAGACGTCATCGATCATCAGCAATCCCTATCCGACATGGATACTTCCTTGCTGCTTGAGCTCGCCGAGACGGCGCGTCAATCTACGGAAAAAAATGGTCCTTTGATTGGTTGCTTTTACGGTTATACGCTTAGCGCTCGCGAACATAGTGAATTCACGGGGCGTTACGGAGCCGGCGGCTTCACCGGCGGTCATCATGCTTTCTCGCGAGTGTTGCGATCCGATTGTATCGACATGATCTCATCCCCCTTCAATTATGCGAACCGGCGTCCCCAAGATGGTATTCTGCTAGAGCATGTTGCACTGCGAAGTGTACAAATCCATGGCAAATTATTTTTCGATGAAAACGACAACTACACTCTTGATGGTCGTCCTGAAGATGAACGTGATGGCACGATTGATATAGGTATGGCAACGAGTCGAGCGGAAGAACGTTCAATGTTACACTGGGCCTGGGCGTCTGCTCTAGTTCGTGGAAAACATCAATGGTTCACCGAACTTAATGGCTGGGTTGGTCCGTTTAAGGAAAATTTCTCAAATGTGGAATATCTCGAAGAGATTCGTCGATTAAATACACTCGCCGAAGGCTGTATGCAACTAGATCGGACACCTTATTGTGAGGTAGCCGTCGTCCTCGATGAGCGCGCAATCGCTTACTTATCCTTAGACAATACATTATTTCGCGATCGAATTTATCAAGTCCATCCCTCATGGCTGCGGCATGGCACTCCAATCGACTTCATTCTCAGCGACGACCTAGGGGAAAATGCCTGCCCCCAGTATAAACTACTGATACCTGCCGGCCCGATGACCGAAAAAGGTCGCGCAAAAATACAACACTATACACAGCAAAACGATTGCCTGCTGAGCAATAAAATTGGTACATTTCCATCTAAAAACCTCAACCAAGAATTATCAGAATTAATGCATAAATCAGGGGTGCATCGCTTTCTGAAAGGCAATGCCAATGTGTGGGCTTCGAGTGACTTAATCCAAGTTCAGACACCCGAAAAAGACCAGCATACACTCCATTTTCTGCATGACGGAAACTTCAAAGAACTGATCAGTGGCGATGTCATTGAAGTCAAAAATAAGCAAGTTGAGCGATCCTTCCATAATTGGGACGTACAAGTGTTTGCACGAATATAAAAATTATAAATCTTAAGTACACCTCTTAGAACGCCATTTTAGCGCTATGGGGATAGGTTATTATGAATCAATTATTAAACTGGAGTCCGCCAACTGCTTCCTCGAAAAATTTACTCAAAAGGCCTCCAATGCTCTTTAGGCCCGGCGTATTATTCCCAATATTGTGCGCAGATGACTTGCTGGATCTAGTCGATAAATTCAAGGATCTAAAATCTAAGGGTATTGGCCGGGTTGCTCCTTGGTTTATTCCTGCCTCTCGCTACCAAAAATACACTGGATCAACACTGGATATAGATGACGACAGCCCTGAGTATTGGGCGGCCCTAAAAACAATCCAGAATGCAGCTGATACAGTGGGAATATCCATTATTTTACACGATGAGAATGGGTGGCCATCAGGACAAGCTGGTGGTAGAATACTTAAAAAAGGTGGTAAAAAATGGATGCGTCAAAGGCTCCAACCCACTGCATCCAATCCCTGGAACACTGAACCATTAGAAAAAGGTTCCATCAACCCTGATACCCCACAACCTGATTTGCTAAATCCAGAAGTGGGGACAGCCGTCCTCGATTTCGTTCACAACAAGCATAAAGAACAACTGGGCGGTTCCCTTCCAGAATGCATGCCATGGGTGTACGCCGATGAACCAACCTTTGGCGGAATCGGACATGATCCTATCACCGAATTTATTTGGACCGCCGGCTTAGAACAACAATTTATCGAACGATACGGCTACTCCATTGAGCCATTCATCGCCGAACTTATCGATCAAAAACGTGCAGTTCTATCGAGAAAAACCGCTCAGGCACGGATAGATTATTTCGATTTGCTAGCCTATTTGTTCGAAAGCAATTACTTAAGACCTATCTTCCAATGGTGTGAGCGCAATCAAGTCGCCAGCGGGGGCCACCTTTTACTCGAACACGATCCCCGCCGTTTCATGGAGGGTGGATGTGGCCATTTACTTCGTAGCTTTCGCTATTTTCACATCCCGGGAATCGATTCAATATTTCAAGAATCCCACCCGCACAAACGCAGCCATCACTTCCCTAAATATGCCTCTAGCATTGCGCGACAAACTGGCCGACTTTGCAGCAGCATGCCCTTCGGCGCATCCAGTTGTGCCGTTACACCAGCTATCTATAAATGGACCATTGATCACGAGCTGGTGCGTGGTATCAATCTTTTCCTACCATGGGGCTATTCCCCGAATAATGATATTCATTACCAATGGAGCCGTCCGGTCTTTGGACATTACGGGCCATTATGGGAATACATGGATATCGCGTACAACTACACCGCGAGAATGAGCTATGTTTTGTCGATAGGAAAACCAGAATGTCGCACTGCACTCTATTTTGACATGCGCAGTATCTGGGCCGGAGAACCTTGGAAAAGTCAGGCAATTGAAGCGCAAGAAGTCATCGCACAATCGCTACTTGAAACACAACATGATTTCGATTTTGTCGACGATCTGGCGCTCAAGCAGGCCACTGTTTCTGGTGATGCAGAGCTAGTCGTGGGCAATATGTGCTATGATACATTAATCATACCCCCAACAGACTGGATGGAAACTGCCGCGCATAAAAATGTGCAACGCTTTATCGCTGCTGGTGGTACCGTCCTCAGCCAGGGAACACCGAACAGGCCACTAATAAGAACTGCAAATTCCGAGCAGATGATGCGGGTTTGTAAGCGGATTAGCCAAGATGAGGCACTGTACTTTATCGTAAACGAAGGCAATACGACAATAAAAACCGAAGTGCTGTTTGATGAGCAAAATTTCCCGCAGCGTCTAATTCCAGAGAGTGGTGAGTGCGACGCAGTTCATGCAGTATGTAAGAATGGAAAGATCCATGTACCACTAAAATTAACACCTTGGGAATCTTGCGTCCTGCGCTTTGCAAAAAATAACACTGCAGCAACCAATACCCGAGAAAAAAGTAAAACAGCACTCGAAAATTGGTCTTTAGGTATCATCCAAGAAACGAGTATTCGTGATAAAAAAATTATCACGAATACAGCAGATTCAATAAAATTTCTTTCCGGTAAACTTGGAGATTGGTCTGATTTCTTTGGCCCTAATTTCTGTGGAACAGTACGATACAGGAGCGAGTTTAAGCTTACAGACATTGAGCTTAAAAATGATTGGGTGCTAGACCTAGGAAACGTCAAATATGCGTGTAGCCTAATGCTAAATGGTACCTCGATTGACCGTAAAGCCTGGAGTCCCTTCCACTTTTTATTACCCTCTAATTTATTGTTGGAGAACAATCTTATTGAGATCGATGTTACGAATACACTCAGCAATCTTTTTACAAGTATTGAATATCAAAAACATATTGAAAGCATCTACTCTAAAGAAGGGGCGCGCTATGTACACCAACTCAAGCCCTGGGAAGAAGCGACTCGTCCAAGCGGCTTGATGGGCCCGGTTACGATTCAAAGCAAAACAGTTTAAGATTAAAAAAGAAATGTTCGCCCAATGGGCACCTTTGAAAACCTACCAAGACCGAGACGAATACAATTTTGATTTTGAGCAAGGCGATTCTGTGCACAGGAGGGCTGGAAGCCCTTCGTGCGCAGATCAACTTAGCTCAGAACCAAAAGTGTTTCGGTTTAAAAGACTTGCCGCTTGCTGTGCGCTGACGGCGTTGCTCTCGACTAGGCAGGGCTTCCAGCCCAACCGTTGGCGAGAGAGCCTTGCCTGCATCACAGCAAATCGGCAATCTCGGCACATGGGAGGTTTCCAGAGGTGCCCCAATCAGTTTCTACACATAATAAAACGATGCTTGAACAAAATGCATGCTAGATTTAATCATAATGCACTATGAATATTAAGGATGTAGCCAAACACGCTGGGGTTTCCACGGCGACCATATCCAGAGTCATTAACAATAATGGGATCGTTCAGAACGCGACTCGAGAGAAAATACTCCGTAGTATGGAGGCCCTGAACTACCGCCCAAGTGTTCGCCAGCAATTGAGAGCTGCTGATGTCGCACCCATAAAATACAAAAAAATTGCACTGCTATGGACGACGGGGTTTACCTCTGAAACAGCCCGTGTCATAACGATTGGTCTGTCACAAGAGCTAAAAAAAATAGGCGCGCAGCTAACGGTTGATTATATGACTGAGCCTGAGGATATCCCTCAGTGTTTAGTTGAGGGCAAACTAGATGGTGTCATTATTCACGGCAACGTACCCTCGCAAGCTCAGCAAAAGAAATTGTCCAATTTCCCCTTAACATGGATTTTGCAAGCGGGCTCAGCCGACTTCGGTGATCGCGTGCAACCAGACCATTATTATGCAGGTTATCTAGCAGCAGACTACTTATTGAAAAACGACTGCAAGCAATTCTGTTGCGTGACTTATGACGGCAAATCTTCAATGCCAATGTATTGGAAATCTCGCTCAGACGGTTTTAGAAATCACATAAGCGCTCAAAACGTAGAATGTAAGCTTTTAACGTGCCCAGTACAAAATCCTGAAATGGATCGAATCAGCTCAACTAAAAAAATTGTAGACGATTTTTTGGCGATTAGCCCACGACCAGAAGGTTTGTTCATCGCAAATGATTTAGGTGATCTGATCCATAACGAACTGCTCTGCCGTGGCATCGTTCCGATGAAAGATGTACTGATAGTAGCGGGCAATACAAAGGCACATCCCAAAGTCGTTGATATCGAATTCTATAGTAAAGAAATCGGACAGTATGCGGTCGAATCTTTAATTTGGCGAATAAAGAATCCAACGATGCCACTCATGACGCACTCGATTCAGCCAAAATTAATCATACCATCAGTATAATTGTAGCCCCATATCGTGCGAGACATCCGAGCTTGCATCACAACTGTTACGCTTATTTGTTGCGTCATAAAAAATACACATTTAACAGGTTGCAACGCCTTTGAGCACTTCATGTGTCTTAGGTAATCGACGTCAACATGTGCCCTAAACTGAGTCAACGACTGTCCCGATACGGGTGCCCATCGGTGCATAGACTTCGCGGCCTTGCGCACCTTGATGCAAAAGATCGGAGTCAATTTGTAGACGCCCCGCAGCAAATAGCGTGGCTACGCAGGAACCTCCAAAAGAGAAATAGCCTTTTTCATCACCCTTCGTCACACTGCCTGGATGGTAGGTGCTATGCATACCACCTACGCAAGTCGCTCCGATCTCCATCATGGCCACTGAGCCAAATTGGGGAGAATCAATTAAGGTTAATGCGCGACGGTTTTGCCATAAGATGGCCAATGAGCGACGCAGGGCTAAGGGACTCACAGAATACAAAAAACCGTTAATCGTCTGGGGCGCAGCACTCTTACCAGATACCGGAAAGTGATAGCGATGGTAGTCGACAGGACATAGCCGAGAGATGATCAAACTGCCCCCCTCAAAGCGCTCAGCCAATTCTGGGTCGGCGAGAAATTCACCCAGATCAAAGCGCTGACCTTTTATATAGAACTGATCACAATTGCTGAAATTTTCAATAATGAGATGACGTCCATCCGCAGGAAAGACAGCCACCTCACTCCCAGATGCGATGGGACGAGCGCTGGCTTTTAATCGGCGATAAAAGAATTGATTAAAAGTTGCGTAATCGCTGACGGAATCAGCAAATTCCTCAGCATTGAGTCCATACTGCTGAATAAAAGGGGCTATTTTTTGTTGGCTCCGAGAACGGTCCATCCGCCATCCGTACCAACAGGAAAAGGCAATCCGCTTGACCACTAAGGCCAGCGACAGGCGCCCCAAGGGATTAGCGTAGACCCAGCGCAAAAATGCTTCTCCGTAGACTTGTTCCGTCTCTAGCGTTTTGCGCGCACGATGATAATACTGTATCGGCGCATCCAATTCATTGGGCTCATTCATGCAAAATCCATACAGTGCGAAAAAGTTGGCTGTCGATCCTAGAGTCCGCGTCGCGCAAAAAAATCGATACGAATCGCTATAGCGCAGGTACAATAAACTCGCGCTCGAGTCCCCTTAGAGAATTCTAAATCAGTAAAAAAGCCACTGTTTTAACTTTACATCCAACCAAGTCAAGGGGCGCTGTTTTTGATAAATATTCACTGGGCCACTGCAATAACTCGCGAGGTAAATGACGGCGACAAAGTAGCCTAGGCTCTCCCA
>Ga0213865_10000678_pt1 | contig 22980 bp, 26 predicted proteins | sample PICome_6_FD_160100 | JGI IMG/M metagenome (GOLD analysis project Ga0213865, IMG submission 160100) | Coastal seawater microbial communities near Pivers Island, North Carolina, United States - PICO282 | ecosystem: Environmental > Aquatic > Marine > Coastal | place: USA: North Carolina...
TACTCCGTCATACAATCCTTCGATGGTTAGTTTTGTCAGATGTGCAGGGTCAATCCAATTCGGATCTAATCCATCAGATAAACCTCTTAGTTTATCCAAAATCGCATCAAATCGTACATCTTCTCTCTCACCTTTTCGGTTAACTACTTGCATTGTCATTTTTCGTCCTCTCCTGTTTTTACTGCTCGTGCGTATTTTCCTTTGTTCGCGGTCGGTTCAAAAGTCTTCGTCCATAGAAAACCGCTGTTGGACACTTCCGAGGGATGCCCCGTCCATTACACCAGATTTCTGGTATTCGCCAACTCGCTTTTCGAAGAAATTCGTTTTTCCTTGCATGGAGATCATCTCCATCCATGGGAATGGATTGCCTACATCATAGAGTTTTGATGCTCCAAGTGAGATAAGAAGTCTGTCCGCTACAAACTGAATGTATTGCTTCATGAGGTCTTCATTCATGCCGATTAAGTTGACAGGAAGTGCACTTGTTACGAATTCAATCTCTATTTCAACTGCTTCAGCAATGACACGATGAATGATATTCTCAGGTGTTGGACGCTCAAGTTTACTGTGAAGAAGGCAAGCAAAGTCACAATGAAGCCCTTCGTCGCGACTAATCAATTCATTCGAGAAGGTCAAACCTGGCATGAGGCCTCGCTTCTTTAGCCAAAAGATAGCACAGAAAGAACCTGAAAAGAAGATCCCTTCAACTGCAGCGAATGCGACTAATCGCTCTGCAAATGAACCTTTCTTGCGCGATAACCAACGCATTGCCCAATCGCCTTTACGCTTCACAGATGGTACTGTTTCAAGTGCTTTGAACAAGTGACTCTTCTCGTTTGTATCCTTAATGTAGGTGTCAATGAGAAGTGAATAGGTTTCAGCATGGATATTTTCCATCATAATCTGGAAGCCATAAAACGCACGGGCTTCGGCCCAGCACACTTCGTTTGCGAAGTTGACAACGAGATTTTCATTGACAATACCATCGCTTGCTGCAAAGAAGGCGAGAACATGCTTTAGGAAGTGCTGCTCATCGGAGTTGAGTTGCTTCCAATCTTTGAGATCCTCAGCAAGGTCAATTTCTTCAGCGGTCCAGAATGAAGCTGCATGTTGCTTGTACATGCCCCATACGTCGTCATGCTCAATAGGGAAGAGGACGAATCGATCAAGATTTTCTTGCAACATCGGTTCGATGTGTTCGCGAGAGAGGTCAATTTCAATTCCGTCATCGTTTCGGTTGTGTTCGATTACCATAATTTCCACCTTCCATCACGCGCTGGAGTTTACGTTCCGTCCGAGATGGCACATAAATATGCGCATCCTCGACTCCTATGAACCACTGTTTTGGAGGGTATTCAAATCAAGGGACTGTGCCCCTTATTACAATTTTAGAGCCGAAGCCTATATGGACTTGATTTGAATTTTTGATTTGTGATTTTTTCAAGCCGGAATATACCCTGATTTCCACTGGAACTGAAAGCAAAGAACTCTTCAACCTCCAAGGATAGCAAAAACCATGCGAAGTGAACTCAACATCCCATTTGCAAAACTCAATCCCGAAGCGAGATTACCTACGCAGGGTAGTGCATTAGCAGCAGGGTGGGATTTGTATGCTCTTGAAGCAACAGTTGTTCCCAAGGGATCAACTGTAATGATTCCAACTGGATTAGCATGCGCAATACCAGAAGGTTGGGAAGGGCAAATTCGTTGCCGTTCATCGCTTGGTAAGAAGGGAATGATTCTCCCTAATGGAGTAGGGACAATCGATGCAGACTATCGCGGAGAGTTGAAAGTATTGGCAACATGGATTGGTACAGGTGATGAATTTCATATCGAGAAGGGAGAGCGTATTGCTCAACTCCTCTTTGCACCTGTACCCCTCGTACACATCGAAGAAGTTGATTATGAACATCTGACATCTACTGAGCGTGGCAAAGGTGGCTTTGGTTCATCAGGTCAATTTTGAGGCAGTACTATGCAAACAACTGACATCCAAAGGTTCGACGTCGTCGAATACAACGATGCAGTTGAAATGATGTCTGCGTTGCAAATGCAACGTATCAACGAGGAGATCCCCGATACGCTTCTTATTTTGGAACATCCAGAGATTGTTACAGTCGGACCTCGAGCTAGAAGTGATGGCATCAGCCCTCCAGAGGATTATGCCACACAAGCGGTGGATCGTGGAGGGGGCCTGACATGGCACGGCCCTGGGCAACTTGTCGTGTATCCCATCATACATTGGAATCAAGAAGATGAAAAATCTGTAGCAGCGATAATACACAAGCTCGAAGCATGGGTCATTGAATCATTATCAGTACTCGGGATAGAAGGCTATCGAGATGACCGAATGCAAGGAGTATGGGTTAAAGGAAAGAAAATCTGCAGTATTGGATTGTCATTCCTTCGATGGGTAAGTCGTCATGGCCTCACAATCAATTACAATACCCCAACTGGCCGGGTGGAAAATCTTGCAGGTTGTGGGCTTGATGAATCGACAACGACATCCCTTCACAGACTGGAACATTCGGTGTCTCGCCAAGATCTCGAGGATGCTCTTCTCTCAGTATACCATAAATGCTTGAACCGTTAATTTAGCAAGGGTTACAAACAAGTGCATATATGAGGAAGGCTGGAATTAGTACCATGGGCGAAGTCGTTCTCGGCATATCTGGTGCATCAGGAGCAGCATACGGTGTACGATTAGCCGAAGTTCTCCAAGAGCTTAAAGTTCCGATTCGACTTGTTGTAAGCAACTCTGGGCGAATCACACTCAAGCACGAATGTGACACTACTCCAGAGGAACTTGCAGAACGAACTGGGGCACTTCTCGAAGAACAGGCCAATATTGGAGCTAAATCTGCATCAGGATCTGCTCCAATTGATGCTGTGGTCATATGTCCATGTTCAGGGACGACTCTTGGAAAACTAGCCGCAGGCATCGGTGATAATCTCATAACACGTTCTGCAATTGTTGCGATGAAAGAACGACGTACCCTGATTATTGTACCTCGAGAAGCGCCTTATGCTACTGTGCATTTGGAAAATATGGCAAAACTTTCTGCGTGGGGAACTGTTGTCATCCCAGCATCACCAGGATTCTATAATCATCCAAAATCAATCGATGACATGGTTGACTTTGTGGTTGCCCGCATACTGGACCAAATTGGTCTGAAACACTCCATTGGAAAGAGATGGACTGGCGAAGAAATAGATGAATTCTAAGCATGAATCCATCGCCTTCAAAAGATTCGCCCGATTGTCCCCCCTCATGAGCGACATAGCGTCACTTGATTCAATGACCGTGAATCAACTCAAGGATGAACTCGCTATGAGAGGGCTATCGAAATCTGGTAAAAAGGCAGAACTCGTTGAACGCCTACAGCCACATTACTTAGTTAAGGAGGAAATCATCGCAACCTCTTTTTGGAAGAAGACAGCAGTCGGACCGCTTAACGTAGGGCAAGCAATCGGTTCTTTCTTCGTCGTCTCATTACTCCTCATCGTTGTGTTCAATCCTTCACTTATTGGTCTTGGAGAAGATGAACCCGTTTACGAACCAATTGATTTCGATGCCAGTCAAGTGCGATGGTATGCCGAAGAACTTGTTGCTCTCGGACATCCAGAATGGGAAGGACGAATGTCTGGAAGCCCAGAAGAAGCAGCGGCTGCTGAGATGATTTTAGATAATCTTACTGAAATGGGATATTCACCCCAACTCAATACGTATTCAGTCCCAATGTTTGCGATCAACAGCGCCCCTCAAATAGCAATGTGCATCCCTACTATTGAGTTCTTAACAGGGCCATCATGTGATTCTGGATTCGGAGCGCAAATCACCACATTTGAGCATCGCAGTGATTATGTTATACAAGGATACTCAGGGTCAGCAGATATTCAATTTGGACAAAATATGGAACTCATCGATCTTGATGATGGAACTGATGATTCTCTATGGTCATCAGCATCCGGCAAGGTGGGAATTATCAGAGGGGGAGGAAACATAGATGGAAACACTGGCATGTACATCAAAGCGGCTGAAAACTCACTTGCAGGCCTGTTTCGTATCAATAACCAAACCAACTGTGGACAAGTTGAGGCTGACGATTGCGTTCCGATCTTCAAATCGATACGTGTTGACGAGATGAAGGCTGCAAACAGTGGATCAATTCCTGAAAACATACCTTTCATTGCAGTTTCAAACCAAACTGGCAACCAAATGCTGGAATTAGCAGAACAAGGTGCGGTCTTACGGCTCTTCTCAGATGTGGACAATGCTGGAGAACTCTCCGTCAGCGTTCCATGTGGGACGCTGTACGGGAAGAGTGATGATCTGATTATCGTTGGCGCTCATCACGATACGGTTTACCACGGACCCGGAGCAGTCGATGACACATCCGGGACTGCAAGTGTGCTCGAAATGGCGCGACAAATTGCAATTATTGCAAATGAAAGCGGAACTCCAGAGTATACAATCCGATTTTGCACTTGGGGTGGAGAAGAAGAAGGCCTTTGGGGAAGTAAGGCGTATGTTAGTGCGAATGGAAATGAACTAGCAAGGAACCTTCGATTATACATCAATCTTGACATGAATCACGTCGATATCGACATGGCAAACAGAGGGAACAGCTTACGCTTCTTTTCTAATTCTAAGACTGATATCAATCACGTAAGTGATATTGTTGATCAATTAAATGATGAACAACCAAATGTGTTTTCAAAATATTCTGTAACTCTCACTAAAGAGACTGTCATGCCATACAATTCAGACCACGGTCCTTTTGTTTACGATCTACCAGACAGTGTTGAAGGAAATGCACTGGTCTGCTACGGCTCTGGATCTTGGGAATACCATACCTACAAAGATGACATGTCTCGATTTAATGAAGAGTCCCTTGGAATTTCAATTATTGCTTATGGAACCTATTTGCGTTACCTTGCTTGGCCAGTAAATTCCTAAGCGTCGCATTCAAGAAGGAAAGCCGGGTGGACTTGATATGGTTAAGCCAAGTGCTCATGCATCCCATATCCTCGTAGCCTCTAAATCTGAGGCGTTACAAATATCTGAAAAGATTGGAAAACTCAAAGATTTTGAGAAATTGGCACGGAAGAAATCCTCCTGCCCTTCATCTCAGCGAGGTGGAGACTTAGGATGGTTCCGTAAAGGAAACATGGTTCGTGAATTTGAGGAAGCAGTTTGGCAAACACCTCTAAAATCTGTATCACCGCCTGTAAAAACCACATTTGGATACCATCTCATTTGGGTCCATGAGCGTGAAGAGGAGTGAACAAGATGCCAATTCGTGTTGGGCTTGACCAATATCAATTGGATGGCATTCATGGTTACTTTGATCACGAACATACACAGTCTCAACCATTTGTTGTTTCTGTCAGAGTAGATCTTACCGATGAAGTTCAAGATGAAGCTCTTTCAAGCACAGTTGATTATGCATTGTTACAGAAAGCAGTAGACGCGGTTATTCTTGAATCAAAGCCAATTCGACTTCTTGAAAAGATGGCAACGAACATCGCTGAATTTATTCAAAGGAATGTTGATGTTGAATCCATCTTCGTCCGAATAGAGAAACCAGATGCTCCATTACCCCATCCCGGCGGTCTACCATTCATCGAATATACCTGGAATCGCACGAAGTAGGCAAAATCAACGGGAGACTTCAAAGAGAAGTTCTCCTTAGTCTCTCCATGGAATCTCCTTCAAGAGTGTACGTCCCTAGTGCAATTGAAGCAGATGGTACAGCTATTGGCATGGGATGCTTCAGTACAGAGGAAATAGCGTGGCGAGTCCTCAAAACATTTCTTGGAAAAAGCGAACAAATGAACTTGATAGAAGCGAGTGTCGTTGTCTGGGACATTGATGTCTTAGGTGAAGACGGAATGAACGTTTTATCAACACTTGAAGGGAAGATTTGCCCCGTTTGTCAGAGAAGAACATTCTGGGTCGACTTGGAACACCTCTCTGCGTTATGCTACGGTTCAAGTTGTTCTGCTTGGATTGAACAAAGTACTGTTGATCCTGAGATTGTCGATTGCGGTTGGCCTCCACTTCGCTTCCTAAAACAAGTCAAGGATATCGAAGAGGCATACAACGAACTTCGAACAATTGGTTCCGATGTAGCAGCATCAATGGAAGAAACAAATGACGTTATTACCCAACAGATGTTTGATTCAAATTTGAATGAGATTCAATGATCACATTTGCTCAATAGGAGAAATTCCTAATCCTTCCAAACCAGTTCGTAACAGATGACGACCAAGTTCACTCATTTCGTAAAAGAATCCATCAACAATGTTTTCGTTAAGAACAGGACAATCTCGATAAAAACCGTTGTAAGCATTTGCTAATTCAAGCATATGCAGCGCAAACATGTGCGTTTTCTGTTCCTCTACTGAACGTTCGAGTACATCGTTATGACAACACATAAGTCGCATCAATTCAACAAGTCCTGATGGCATAGATTCCTTTTTTGGAATTGCAACAGGCGTTTGTTTAAGCCCTGAGGCTCTGCGCGAGATTGAGCATGCTCTTGTGTGAGAATACATGATGAAAGGGGCTGATCCAGCTTCAAACGCAAGTGCCTCTTCCCAACGGAATGTGAATCCTTTCTCAGGACTTACCTTGATAATGTTGAAACGAACTGCTGCAGTACCCACTGCTTCCGCAATTGCCGCTATTTGCTCCTCCTCATAATCTGGACGAAGTTCTTTGACAACGACTGCTGCTTGCGCATGGGCTTCTTCGAGGAGATCGTCCATAAAGACAACATTCCCCTTTCTTGTGCTCATCTTTCCCTCTGGCAGTTTGATAAACGAATAAAAGAGCACCTCAGGGCGCTTCGTACCCAATTCTTCTAATGTCATTCCGACTTGTTTCGCTTGAAGTTTGTGATCTTCGCCAAGAACGTTGATGAGTCGATGAGATTGACTCCATTTCCATTGATGATATGCAACATCTCGTGTAGCATATAGAGAAGAACCATCTCCTCTTCTATAGAAGAATTCTGTCTTTCCTTTCAGTCCACGAGCACCGAGATCCAAAAACCCTGCTCCGTTATCGGCAGTCCCTGCAATGTCCAAGCCATCCAATGTTTCCATGAGTTTGGAAACGGTTCCTTCGACGACAAATTTAGATTCTTTCGTAAATGTCGTAAAAGAAATGCCAAGGCGTCCAAGGGTTTCGAGCATTCCATCAAGGACAGGAGAATATGCATCTTCGAACAACTGAAGCACGTCTTCATCACCATGTTCACTTGCATGAACGAGCCTTCCTATTTCAGATTCAATCTCCGCTTTCTTGGCTTCATCAGACTCAGACCGCAAAATCTGAGCCGCTTGATACCAGCGTACTCTTTGATGGTCTGCTTTGTGAAGCCATCGCTGCGATGGTTTGTTTCGGTCAGAAAGTAAGGCATTAACTTCTTCTTCTGAAAGGTGCTTCAAGGCCCATGCTAAAACTCCTACTTGCTTGCCCATATCATCCACATAATACTCTGCACGAACGTCATCACCATGGAGACGATGAAGACGGACAAGCGTATCGCCGAGAATTGCATTTCTGGCCCTTCCTACGTGGAAGGGACCATTTGGATTCGCAGAGGTATGCTCAATTAAGACAGATCGAGAAGCAGATTCGGAATTCTTTGTTGCATCACCTAATCGAATCGCTCCAGCGAGAATCCGTTCAGCAAGCCACTCTGGATTCGCTTTGAAATTAAGATACCCATTTACCGCACTTATTGATTCTAAGCATTGAATTTCAGGAAATTCATCCGCTATTTCATCAGCAATCTGTTGCGGTGCTTGACGTAGAATTGAAGCAAAAGCAAAACAAGGCAAAGTAAGGTCGCCTTGATCGGACTCTCTGCTCGGTTGCAAAGCCGATACCCACATCCCGCGCTCGATGCCCTTTGAACCGAGTAATGTTTCGAGGTGAGGTTCGATGATTTCACGTAACAACTTCATTTTGAAACCTCACATCATTGGGTATCGAAGAATTGCTGCAAGACCAGCAAAACCAAGAGCGAGTTGTGATCCTTCTTCGGTGTCAATCGAAATGAACACAACATCACTGTTAGATTTAGATGCTAAATCAGTAAGAACATCAATTAGAGAAGTGTTGCTTAATTCCTTGTGAGAATCATTGCCTGCTTTACAGGAAGGGCATGTAGGAAGTTCCTCCGTTCGGCCTAATGAAGCCGTCCAGATATGATTACAAGACCCACATTGAATTTCAACAGAGTTCTTTCTCATACTCTCTGATATGAGCAAGGTGTCGACGGCTCCTTGTTCAAGGGCTTTACGAATCATCATTTCACCATAGGTTGCCTTCGGATGAGATTTAATCAGCTCAGAAAGAAATCGATTCATCATTTGTCGCTCAGCATCCAATTCGATTTCACCCATCATTGCGCCTGCGTTGCCCACGAGTTCACGGACTCCTGATTCATTTGAATAGCCTACATCAAACGTTGTTTTGGCAATTCGTTTGGCAATTTCATGATGAAAATATTCGTTTCGAACAACGAAATCTTTGGTTGCCCCTGGCCCTCCAATAATGATGGCCTGAATGTTCTCAAGATTTGGCAACCAATACGAACAAGCGTGTTCTGTGGCTCGCTTAAAGAAATTATGAGCTGCTTCTTCAATCAGTCGTTCGAAACGCTGTGCAGATTGACCTCCTTGACGGTGTTTGCCCATGATGTTTGAGACAAGATGCTCTTGAACGTGAATCCGCTTTCCGGAAGCAATTCCATATGCAGCCTCTGCTCGATCGATGACAAAGAGCCCATAGGACCGTTTGTCGACAAGCATGTCTTCAAGTTGAGTTAATTCGAAAGTAGAGTCGCAACGGTATCGGAAAGAAAGCAATTCTTGTGGAGGATCATCAACAACAACAGTGGTTTGTCGAGTCTTATTGTTGCCGACTATAATCGCACCAGTAAACAGAGCAATCCCTCGTTCGCCAGGAGTTTTAAATCGCGAAAGTGAAGAAATTGCAGATTCAATTGCTCCTTGAACATTCTTTCTCGTCCCTTTAGATTTGATATTCGCAGCCTGACCATGCTCGTTTTGAAGCAGAGAACGAGCATCACTGATTTGTCGATCTGGAGGTATAATGACAGTCACTAGCTCTGTGCCATAGCCTTTCATTTCACGGAGGTCTTCCAAGGCTAATTTGAGACGAAGACGTCTTGTCGCCAATTCAGCATCATCCGACATACTTCTTCCCTCTACCATTGGGGTCGAACCAAGGGTTTTCAACCCTCGCCTAAGTTTTGGATGGACAACGCCTAAGAAGCGCCATGAATAGGCAAGAACATGGTTGCACCAATCATCGTCGCACTCGGCGGTTCACTTCTCTATGGAGACCATGATGTGAAAACATGGCTTGGACAACTACGCCAGACACTGGTTCATATCGAAGGAAATGGACGAAAAATAGGAATCGTAGTGGGAGGCGGGAAGCCTGCAAGAGAGGGCATTAACCTTGCAAAAGATGTTGTGAATGACCGATTTCGTCTCGACGAGATTGGTATCGCTGCCACTCGATTAAACGCAACAATCCTTCAGAAAATGTTGCAAGAAATAGGCTGTAACGTAGCTCCGTCGATTCCTGAGACAACCTCCGATGCATCGAGTTTGTTTGATTCCTTCAACATCGTGATCATGGGAGGAACCAAACCAGGTCATACAACAGATGCAGTCAGTGTAGCCTTTGCCCGCGACTCGGGCTCTGCACATGTCATTATCGCCACAAATGTGTCTCATGTATACACATCAGATCCGAGAAAGGATGAATCCGCTACTCCTATAGAAGAGATGACTTTGGATGAATTGAGCGAAATTACAGGCACAGAATCACTCAAGCCTGGACAAAGTGCTGCCGTCGATCCAATAGCAGTCCAGTGGGCTAAGGATGCGCTATTACGAATTGGAGTCCTAGATGGGCGAGATATCCGTCGACTTGAAGATGCATTGGAAGGTCGACCGTTTGAGGGAACATTGGTTCGCCCGGAGTGAGAAGTATGGTTGATGCAGAAGCAATCAAAAAGAAAACGAAAAACATGCCAAAGCGCTCCAAAGCGCAAGCAATGATTCCATCTCACAAACATTGTAGAATCAGTGGAATTGATATTCCAGGCAAATCAGAGGAACGTGTTTGCAAAGTTGAAGAATGCATCGAACGCTATGAAAAAGATGAGAGAAACAAGGAACGTATGCGTAAATGGATGCTTATCTTCTTTGGAATATTTGCATTCATCACTATTTTGCCTTTGCTTGCAAGAATCTAAGTTCATTCATCCTTTCTATGCCAGCCTTCTGGTAGTTTCATCGGATCGACATGTTGTGCAGCTTTGACTCTACGAACGATTTCTAAGCGGAGTGCATCGAGTCCAACGTCTTCTGTTGCACTCATTGTGGGACGACCTTCCTGATCATAGAGCAAGGGCAATTCTGGCGTCCCTTTGGAACCAGATTCCCTCCAAGCCTGTTCTTCCTGCTGTACAATATTCCATTCTTCTGGACGAGGTGTTAGAAGGTCTGCTTTAGACGTCACAACAAGCATATCTGTACCAGGAAGCAAACGGTCTACATCTTCGAGCAAATTCAACTGCTCTTCGAGTGGAGTTCCACAGGCTTCACTTGTATCAAGTAGGAACAAAACCAGAGACCCTATGTTCTCTAGAGCAGCAATAGCTTGTTGTTCAATTGCGTTTCTTCGGCTCATTGGCCTGTCGAGTAATCCAGGGGTATCAACCAATTGGTGGACCAATCGACGATGAGTGAAATGTCCAACGTGAATTTGTTTTGTAGTGAACGGATAGTGATTAACTTCCATATTTCCTGATGAAAGGGCTGAAATGAAAGCAGATTTACCAACATTAGGTGCGCCACAAACAACAATACAGGGGAGCAGTGTTTCGATTTGAGGAAGTGCTTTGAGCGTTTCTCTCGCCTCATTGAGCCATTTTAAGGAAGGACCAACTCGTCCAAGAATGGAACCAATTCTTCCATAGGCTTCTCGTCGAGCCTCATGCATCAATTCAACCTGAGCCGTTCGCACAATCTTTCGAGAATTTTGCATCGCAATTCGTTGAACTTGCGTCCCTCCCCACTGGAGCATTGAGAGATGATGTCGATAATCATCAGTACCAACACAAGCTTCGATCATTGCAAGATCGAATTGTGGCGAATGGTCGAGAGAAGGCCATGTTTGAACGGTTTCTCTAAACAAAGTATCAATGATATCAGCAGCTGTTTGAATCATACGAGTGAGTTGTTTCCTTGTACGAAAGACTCGATTGTAGTCATCGACTCGGTCAGCAGCCTTGCGTGCCCGAGAAAATGCCTTGTCGAGGACCTCATCCTCAAACAGCACAGTCGGCAGTTGACGCCATGTAACCTTCATAGGTACCCCATGTCATCCGGAGCGACAACCCTTCATGAACCCATCACATCAAAAACCCGATGATGCTGTAATTGCACATTGTTCATGTAGGGTCGGCCCTCACATTACATCATGGCGAAGAAATCCTCACTACTCAAACTACCAAAATGGGCTACTGGCCTTTGGAAAGACCTTGGCTCTCCAGATTTAGATAGCATTCAAGGAATTCACAGCGGAGACCTGCTAGAACGACGAAATGGACTACGCAGAGATGACCTTGTTGAAATCCAAATTGACGCTAGAGCGCTTCTTTCTGATGCTGAGCCATGGATTCGTGGCCGCTTAATATCTTCAGGAAAATCGAGTCTTGAAATCCTTGATGAAGATGGATCTCGTAGATTTGTCTCGAGAGATACAATCGTCCAGATTGTACTTGTTGCTCACATGCGACCTGCCTACATCGATGACAAGGAACTCCTCGCTTACGAAAGAGAGGATATGAAGCGTCGATCTACACTTCACGAGAAGGTCGAAAAAGAAACGACTGGAAACGATGACGCTCACCTTTGGGGATGAACAGATGGAGACCCCAGAGGGTTGGTCTGTTGTGGAACAATGCCTCATGCGTGAATTTGAGTTTGATGACTTTCTCGACTCAAAATCATTTGTTGACAAGGTTAGTGCTTTATGTGAAGATAAAAATCATCATGCTGACATCCATTTCGGGTGGGGATATGCCGTGATTGAACTTACAACACACGATAAAAATGCAATAACTGAACTCGATATTGAACTCGCAACCCTCATCAATACAATTGGGGGTTAAATCAATGGCTGTTGATCCAAAAGGTAGAACTGAACCAGGATATGAACGACATATGTTCATTTGCGGCCATGAAAGACCTCCTAATTCAGCCAGACCAAGTTGTAAAAATCAAGGCAGTCTTGAATTGCTACCCCGCATCAAACAAGCGCTCCGTGAAGAGGGAATTTCCACGATAAGAGTTCAAAAATCGGGATGCCTAGATTTTTGTGAAAATGGCATTAGTTGCGTCATATATCCAGAAGGTACATGGTATCAATTATCTAATGAGATGGACATTACATCCATCATAAACCATTTGAAAAACGGGACCATTAGTCAAACTGACTTGATGAAACTCGAATAAGATCAATCAGAGTTTAACAGGTCGTGTAGCACCGCATGCTTGGCACTTCAAGAGCGTGGTACGATCTTGCTTGAGGAAGACAGTATCGGGTGCATTGCATTGGCTGCATTTAATGTAAGTATTTACATACCCAACGATAGCCTTCTTAATTCGCTTAGGTGGAATACGTCCTTTGAAACGGGCACGAGGACCGTCTCTCGACCCCGAAGTACCCAGTTCATTGAGGATGTATTGGTATACGTGGTTGTCATCACGATCCATCATACCAACAACTTCTGCAAAGTTTCTTAGAATCGTATTTGAACCTTCAATCATAATTTGAGGTTCGGGAAGTCTCCATCGAGCTCGAGAGGAGATATCCTCGGGAATGTTCTCACGCGCTCGGTTGAGAAGAGATTCATAGTCAAAGTCGCTCATGATTGCTCCTGACATCCCTTTCTCTTCAAGCCTTTGGGTAGAATATGGGCAAAGACTTCATGGAGGAGGTCTTACTGGAATAGGATGAGTACAATGGTCGCAAGTATTGAAGAATTGAAAACAATTGCAACAAACCTTCGTAAAGATGGGTTGAATTCACAACAGATTGCTGATGAGTTGTCCTTGTCTCAAGACACAATCGCATGGCTTCTTACCGGCTCAAATACCGAACAAAGACCCACTGATGTTCGTATCGGATGGCGTACAATTGGTGTACGCCCAGCGCGCATCACTGCTATTGGAAACATTATGGCAGATGTGGTCATCGAAGAATTTGATGAGGCAGAGATCGTCGTAGGCATCTCGATAAACGGAATCGCATTTGCTCATGAAGTCGCTCAAGCCCTTGATGTTGAGGTGGCTATTCACCGAAATGTTGACGGTGAGCCTGGTGCAGGTGCGCTGTCAAATAAATACGGACAAGTCGGAGGTGGAAAAAAGGTCGTCATTATTGACGACGTACTGTCAAGCGGTGTTACGATGAGTCAGACCATTTCTGCAATCAGGGCGGCTGGAGGAGAGGTTGTTCTTGCCCTTGTACTCGTGAACAAGACCGATCGAAATGAAATCGACAATGTACCTCTACGTGGCCTTATTCGTGCTGTTCCTGTTTGATTGGAGTTGAAAAGATGCATTGGTCCGATGTCGCAGCAAAGCGGCTTGCAGAACGTGGAGATAAGCACATCATCTCAACGGGAATAACACCGAGTGGAGAATTCCACATCGGGCACTTGCGAGAGATTCTAACAGGTGATATGCTTACCCGAGCTGCTAAGAAAGCAGGACTGGATGTTGAATTCGTCTTCATTGTGGATAGTGCAGATCCGTTACGGAAGGTCTACTCATTCCTTGATGATGAGTATGAGAAGTACATTGGACATCAGTTGAAACAAATCCCACCACCCACTCCTGATGGGAAGCCAGATCATGAGCGATTTTCCAATGGAATCTCATATGCAGACCATTTTCTCGAACCATTCAAACAAGCATTGAACCAGATTGATGTCCGACCTAAATTTATTGACAATTACGACTCATATGCTTCTGGTAAATTCTCTGAAATGGCACGTATTGCTTGCAATAAAGCCTCAGAGATTCGTGAAATCATTGAGCGTGTATCTGGACGAGAACTGTCCGAAGATTGGTTCCCCTGGAACCCAATCGATTCAAATGGTTCTATCGACGGAATTACAGTCACTGGTTGGAATGACCCGTTTGTAGAATGGATTGATTCTAATGGTCAACCAGGAAGAAGTGATGTCTCCAAAGGTGAAGGAAAACTTCCTTGGCGTATTGATTGGCCTGCTAAATGGGCTTGGATTGGAGTTACAATGGAGCCGTTTGGAAAAGATCACGGTGCTGCTGGAGGATCATACGACACAGGAAAAGAAATTGTTGAATTATTCGGGAAACAAGCACCCGTTGACTTAACCTATGAGTGGATTAGCCTTCGTGGACAAGGTGCAATGTCTTCCTCCTCAGGCAATACCATCGGACCATTAGAAGCCCTATCGCTTGTCCCTCCAGAAATTTTACGATACCTGATAGCATCCACTAAACCAAACAAAGCGATTGAGTTTGATACGGGGATGGGCCTTGTAACCTTGGCAGATGAATTCGAACGTACTTCTTCAAGAGATTTCTCTATAGAACTATCAAATGAGGATTTAAGTCGTCGGAAGAGAGTTGCTGTAGAAGATGCTCAAATCGCCATCGAATTATCAAATGTCTCGGGACTAAATGAATCGTCACATGTTACATTCAGACACCTAGCACTTCTCGCTCAAACAAAGACAGATGATGACGAGATTTGGAAATCTATTGGAATTCATGGCCAAGCATCCGCTTCAATGATTGATCGATTAAACAGAATGCGAACATGGATTTCATCAAGACATTTTCCAGAAGAATTACGCATCACAATACTTGAGGCACCAGATATGGGAGCATTGTCACACTTAGGTGATGAAGAACACACAATTTTACCAGAAATTATTGAAGAATTTACTCATTGCCAGTGGACAAGTTCTGAAATTCAGGGAGCTATTTCTCAATCTGCTAAATCCATAGACATGTCACCACGTGTGGCATATCGTACATTGTATCTCTGCATCATGGGTGTCGAGAAAGGTCCACGTCTCCCTGCCATTCTATCTGAACTCGACAGAGAAACAATTCTTTCACTTCTTAGGCAATGCCTTAGATGAAATAATCAAAGAACCCCTTTTTTGGAAACGTTCGACCCTAAGAATTCAAAAGAGGTCGTACTCTCCTGATGAACATGGCAGGCGTCTATTGTCCGACATGCGAGGTCGGTGTAGAGGCTGCTGCTAAGTTTTGCTTGTCTTGTGGACATGACCTCCTTGGACAAGGTCCAATTACTTCAACGGGTCACGATTTGAATCAACTCAAAGAGGTGATTCGACACCGACAAGATCTCTCAATGGCTGAAAAGTTCGATATGATTGCCCGTGTCGAAGAAGGAGCCAATCCAATAACGCTCGGAATTGCTGCTGCTGCAGATGATGGAACCAGCATAGACATTGGACAAGCGTTTGAAGGAAGCGAAAATGAACTTTCACCCAAGAAAGAGCATGACTGGGGCCAATCCCCTGCTGCTAACGCTGCTGTTCGAGCAGTCGTTAGAGGAACAAGTGGATGGGATATGATTCAAGCAGGTACATTGGATATGTCCGAAGGCTTATTTCGTGGAGCAATGACACATGGGATGGATGCTTCAACTCACATTCACGATGTTGCAAGTGGTGAACACGAGGGAATTGATCCTGAGGCAATGAGAGCAATCCCCGTCCTCAAACCACCAAAGAGAAGTTTTTGTCCGAAATGTGGATCAGATATTCACGCGAACACAATGCTTCAATGGCGTAAGTGGAGAGAATCATCTTCAGACGTTGTTTCAATGCAAATGGAAGCGGCGATGGAGACTGCACTCATTGAAGTTGCAAGCCATTATGTTAACGTAATTCAAGCACTCAAAGATGAACGCGATGATGCCGTTGCTAGAGCAGCAAAATCAGCAGTTGAAACGAATGCTGACAGTCTACGAAAGAAAATAGAAGCAGAAGTCCGAGCAGAACTTGGACAAGAAGAAGCTTCATCTTCAGACAAGAAACCTTCTGAAAACAAGAAATCTCAATCTACTAAGAAAGCAGAACCAGAAAAGAAGGCTCCTCAGAAAAAGAAGCCGAAATCAAGTGGAATGTTTGGTTCAAAGCGACCAAAGAAAACCTATGAAGGCGAACCTGGCGGCAAAGCAGATTGGTTCCTATCAGATGCACTAGACACTGTATATGATCCACATGGAACAGGAAAGGCAATCAAAGGAGCAACAATTTTAGCTCGTTCAGCAGATGGCAATGTAAGAGTTCGAGATGTTGTTCGAGCATATGCCCTGCAAGGAAAGGATGGAATCAGTGAACTTGCTTGGACAAGTCCACTTACTCAATACGTCATCGAAGCCTTTGATGCATGTTGAATAACATTGCACAGGACGACTGAGGTATTTTATTGACCTTTAATTCTGAATACGAGCCCTTCTTTAGGCCTCCTGGTTGGGTTGTAGGGCCAATTTGGGCAGTGTTGTATACGATGCTTGCTTTCAGCATATATTACACCATCATCAATCGTGAAAAATTAGAGCAATTCAATCTCATTATTTTCTTATTCTTGACCCAACTTGCACTTAATCTACTTTGGCCAAATGTTTTCAATTCAGCAGAGTATCTCATTTCCTTGATTATGCTTGTTTTCATAATCATTTTCTCGATCCTCTATGCTTACTTGTTATTCCAAAAAGTGCCAAACGCTTCCCAACTTGTTTGGCCTTACATTGCATGGGTTACTTTTGCTGCGATTATCAACGCAGCATATTACTTACAATTTAGATGAAATCAATAGGCTCATTTCGAGTATGCAGGGTACACGTTCAAGTATTATTGAAAAAAAGTAACACTCATGGATTACGAAAGGCTTTCTCTGATTGAACTGAAAACTCTGTGTAGAGAACGAGGATTAAGGGTTAGCGGTAATAAAAATGAAGTGATTATTCGCCTAATGGAAAATGATGAAGAATCAGTTCCTCAGCAACAGACCCAAACTCAATACCATCAACAACACATGCAAACGCCTCAACAAATTATTCACATCACTCAAAATGGTGGAAGTACAGGCTTTGCACAAGTAATTGGATCATTAATCATCTTATATGGTATCTTTAGAATCGGAATGGCAATGTTCTTTTCAGCCTTTGATGACCAAGTATTTCTGTTTGAATCATTTCTTGCATGGGGAATAGGATTCCTCTACATTATTGGAGGTGTGATTACAGTATTAGGGTATAGAAATGGGATGTTTTTGACATTAGCGACATTAATTATTTCTGGAAGCCTTTCAATAATGTACCATGATGAATGGAGTCCGCTCTCAGTTGGTCTTGATGGAACACTCCCTATATCCTGGTCTCTCATGTGCTCCTTTACCTGCTCAGTGATTGTAGGTATACCATTGCTTGCTGAATTCAATAACCTCAGGCCTGGCTGGCCTTTAGAGAATTCAGGAGGTTATCCGATAAAGTCACATCCAGATGGACAAAAGCGAGTCAATCAGAGTCGTTCGGCGGTTCAAGATGACGACAAAGTTCTTCTTGAGTGCCCTTATTGTTCTGCTCATTTCAATGTAAAAGCAGGGACTTTTGGAACTACAACATGCCCTGCGTGCAAAAAGAAAGTGTCTGTCTGAAGAATTGTTTCTCTTATAGAGATTCAATAACAAGCGCAATACCTTGTCCACCACCAATACAAGCGGTTGCTATTCCATATTTGCCGCCAGAACGCTTCAATTGATGAGCAAGCGTCAATGTAAGACGAGTTCCTGTGGCAGCTAGAGGATGGCCTAGACCGACAGCTCCGCCGTTGACATTGACCTTGTCGATGTCTAAGCCGAGTTCTTTAACACAAGCCACTGCTTGACCTGCAAATGCTTCATTGATTTCCCAAAGATCGATATCATCCACGGAAAGACCAGTTCGTTCCAAAGCCTTTCTTGATGCAGGTACTGGACCATATGCCATGATTGCTGGCTCCAATCCTACAATGCCCCATCCTACGATTCTTGCAAGTGGAGAATCTCCATCTTCTGCTGCTTGGGAAGCGGACTTGATGACAACTGCTGCTGCACCATCAACAATTCCAGATGCATTTCCTGCAGTAACCAAAGAGTCGGGTCCAAATGCTGTAGGGAGTTTTGCTAGAGATTCTTCCGAAGTATTGTGGACAACGTGATCCTCGTCTTTAGACGTGATGATTGTCTCGCCTCTTCGTGATTTAATGACTACATCTACAATTTCTTCATCAAAGATTCCATTCTCTATAGAAGCCAGAACTCTTTGGTGTGAACGTGCAGCGAATGCGTCTGTTTCTTCTCTCGTAACACCTTTCCGAGCACAAATCTCATCGCTGGTTTGAGCCATGTATTTCCCGCAGGTCAAATCCTGAAGGTTCGTCATCATGTAATCCTCTACAGGAGGGGAGCGGCCAAGTTTCCAGCCATCACGAGCACCACGAAGTACGTGAGGAGCTTGTGAAAGGTTTTCCATACCACCTGCAACAACTGTTGATGCCTCATCGAGCATGATCATTTGAGCGCCTGTGACGATGGATTGTATTCCTGAACCGCAGATGCGTGAAAGTGTAAGCATCGGCACTTCTTGGGGAATTCCAGCTTTCAAACCTGCATGTCGAGCGCCATAAATGGATTGAGAACATGTTTGAAGAGCATAACCCATTACAACATGGTCAACACTAGAAGGATCAGTATTGGTCTTTTCAAGTGCTCCTTGAATAGCAATCGCTCCTAATTCTTGAGCACTTACAGACTTGAGAAGTCCACCTTGCTTTCCATCTCCACGCTTCCCTCCAACCCATTCACAAAACGGTGTTCGAGCGCCGCCAACCAGTACTACATCTTCTGCCATGAACCTCCGAGTTCAACTCGGGTCATCAAGGATACGCTTGAATGATTAGAGATTCATCAGGGAAATAATGATTCCACCAATGGATAGGCAAAGAGGAACAATCATGACCTCAAATGCTGAACGCATCTTTCCAAGATTAGCTAATTCAGACCCTCTATGCATTGTTGCTTTTATGCCAGGGGCATCCTCACCAACGACTTCCAGCAAAGAATTCTGCAGTGTTCCGTCAAGGCCTTCATTTTGAATATCTTCCTGAGGGCGGCTGCGAGTTGTTCCAAGCAGGTAAACAGGATTCCCTATACGAAGCGCATACACTGTCCATCGATGCTTACGTACGTCTCCACCAGTAAACAGACGAGCAGCAAATTCAGCACCTATTTCTTTGCGCAAACTATCCGCATGGTTCGATTCCCATCGACGAAGGTATTTCCCCATATCGACTCTCTTGAACGTAGTAGGTTTAACAAGAATCCCTCCGGTTCCATCATTTAGGATGAAAGGAACTCCTCCACTATCACTACGAACAGTCTGCCAATGACATTCTGTTTTTGTATTTCCTTCACTATCTGTGGTTTCCTTGCAGATTTTTACCTCATATTGCCATGAGAACTGTACACAGTTTGGAATGACTCTGTTTGGATGCCCATCTACAACGACTCTCAACACACCGGCTTTCGATGGCCTAACTTGACCTACCAATTCGGGGTTTCCAACTGCCACCGAACGAACAAGGCTCGTGGGAGTATCTGCCATTTGCCGCTGCATCTTGTACTGAAAGTATCCTGCAATTGTCCAAATTAATCCGACGCTTAAGACAATATAAGCAATCCAAGTAAGATCATCTGATACTTTTTCGCTTCCATCTTCGGTGATTATCGTTGCAACTCCATTGTTCTCTGAAATGAACAAACCAGCAGCAATGCAAATACCGATTACAAGTGCAATCATCATCACACCATAAGTCGACATAACTGCAGGCCGGGGAGTTCCAACCTTCACTGGATGCTCTGGCAATGGGCTTCCATCACCGTGTGGTAGATATTGGTCTTCGTTCCAAGAAGCAGGGCCTGGGGCAGGAAGGATCCAGTCACTCGGATCGGTAGTTGGAGTAAACGTTGAACGGCCCATCCACCACGAATCAATAGAGTAACCTTTGTCCAGAGCTTCCGCCTCAAGAGATTCTGGTTGTGGTGCATTTTTTCTTACCTTGTGAAGATCTGCTTCAAGAGAACCTGGAGACGAGAGTGCTATAACGAGAAGTCCGAGAAGACAAAGAAGAGGATTTACAATTCCAGCAAGCAGTAGAATTACTCCAACTGCCCAGCCAATCCATCCAATCCAAGTATAAGGTAAAGTTAGTTGAAAAAATCCTCTGTCGAGGTTTAAATCCTTAATGTCCATGACAAGTGGTGCTAGTGTAGGTTTATGTTACTAGCGAATGTTATTCTTGTTGGATACCAATTACTTTTACAAGGATTCGTTTTGGCCTTTGACCATCGAATTCAGCATAATGAATCTGTTCCCATGTACCGAGATGCAATCTGCCATTTTGAACAGGCATTGTGACTTGTTGGCCTAGCAATTGACGCTTCAAATGAGCATCCCCATTATCTTCTCCAGTTCGATGATGCAGATATTCTGGACCATCGACCCCGTCTTTGCCATGATAGGGAGCCATTTTCTCCAACCATTCCATTATATCTTGATGAAGACCTCTCTCAAGATCATTTACGTAACATGATGCAGTGATGTGCATTGGATTGACTAAAACAAGGCCATCAACTACCTTGCTTTCTGCAATAATCCTTTCCACCTCTTCAGTAATGCATAAGATCTGATAACGTTCCTGTGTTTGTACGGTTAGTTCTTCAACATACGTGCAAAATTGGCCTACGTTTCTTTTACCCAACCCAGCACGTCCTTATTCGTTCTTAAGCAGTTCATTTGACCATTCGATTGTACCCGTTTTTTCTTCTTTAATTGGTTCCATAAGAGTATTATTTGCCATAAGAGGAATCGCTGCCATCAAACCACAGATTGCATTGCAGAACAACTGGCCGCCAATTGTTATTCCAAGGTAAAGCGATTCATCCAGTTCTTGCCCATCTGGTGCTTCTGGCATTGGCCCAAAGATTGTGACTAAGATATTGATGACAAGGCCAACAGCAATAAGTCCCCATGCGAGGTGAACCCCTAATTTCTTGCGTTCTGATATAGCGTAGCCTGCATAGATAAAACCCAGCCCAAATAGGATTGATATTGCAGTGAGGAGATAATCAAACCAATTTAAGGAAGAATCGACTTGACTTACATCTGAGAGTGCATCGTTGATGAAAGGACCCGATATTCCAAATAATATTTGTAACGCACCCCAAATGATAACAAATATACCAATTACTTTCGGAGCAGAGCTCGGTTGTTGCATCATAATCATTTGATGTTGAGTACCTGAAATTTGCTGAGGCGTTCCCGTAATCATCACTGGTTCAGATGCTTGATTATCAGAAATCATCATGCTTGGAATCGAGTTGGTTTGCTCAGATTCTACATTTGCCCAAAAGTCATCCTTCTCTTCCATGATTTTACCACACACTGGGTGATTTATGAATCATCGGTCTTCTTCAAGAAGGAAGACTGGTTCGCTTAGAATGGGGAGATGGCATGACTAACGTTCTTGTGGTTTACAAGAAAAACTTCGAATCCATCCACGACGATAGTCTTGACCATCTAAAATCGAGTCTAGAAGATGCGAAATCAAATCACCACTTGAGAGTCGAAATTCGAGCTAGAGAGCGTGTAAGACGAGCAGATTTCATTGGGCGTGATCTTGTTATTGTCCTGGGAGGTGACGGAACGCTCACTTCCATATCGCACAATATCGATGAGTCAACCCCTGTGATGGGAGTGAATTCTCACCCAAAACAGAGGACCCTAATGGAAGTGTAGGTTTTTACATGGATTCAACACTCGATACTTTTTCAAACGATTTAGAGAGAGCTTTGACTGGTAAAGCAATCATCAATAATCTTCCAAGATTAAGAGCAATCATCGATTCAACGTCAGGAAATAGATACACAACAGACCCTGCGATGAATGAACTACTCATCGCAAATACGCATCAATATGCACCGAGCAAGTATCACCTGCGCAGAGGAAATAAAAACACAGACCAACAAAGCAGTGGGCTTATATTTTCAACTTGGCTTGGTCAAGGAGCATGGTTTTCACATAGTCTTGATCCTGTGAGCCTTACCGAAATTCGAGAAATGGTTGAGGCAGGAGAAGAAGACACCAATTATTTCGTTCTTGCAAGGGATTTGGATCACCAAATGCGAGTCGATGAAAGATGGTCATGGCTAGACTGGACTGACACTCCAACTCAAATTTTGAGCGATATGCACAGAGGTTATGTGGTCCCTGATGGCTGGGATGAAGTCCATTTTAATAGAGGTGCTTCGATTTCAGTCGATTTAAATGCACCAAAATTGCGATTATTGACTTTCCGTCAATCGATGAAAGACCGACTCATTGAGTCTATGAATCATTGAGGTGAAGAGATGACCAGTATCAAAGGTCAACGCAAATCACTTGGTGTTGATATTGGAGGTTCGTCAATAAAATTCTGTCTTATTGATCAAGAGAGTAAATCAATACTGAATACAAATACAGTACAACATACATCAGGTACAGGGACTGACGCTATCGTTTCAATAATAATGAAGCAGATTGAAGAATGGAAATTTATTGGCAACCTTGGAATTGGTTTCCCAGGAATCGTCGAAAAAATGGTGGTCATGGATGCCCCCAATTTGGGAAATTGGTGGAATGGATTTGATTTCACAACCCAATTCGTCCATCCTAGTGTAGAGGTGATTTCTGTACTGAATGATGCTGATGCAGCAGCTATGGCGATGATTGAACAAACTAGTTCTTGG